>ERZ773228.14-NODE-14-length-224652-cov-15.288869_pt1 | contig 224652 bp, 197 predicted proteins | sample MGYA00580524_ERZ773228 | MGnify/ENA primary metagenome ERZ773228 (study PRJEB29015, sample SAMEA2737768) | human gut metagenome | biome: human gut; feature: human-associated habitat; material: faeces | place: China | collected 2012 ... | reverse complement strand
TGAAAACCTGTCCACTCACTGCTCTGTACATCTACATAATAGAGTCCAGAACTTTTCTCATATGCAAGCTTTGGTTTTTCCTGATCCCCCCATTGTGAAATGGCGGCATTCCCTGCGCCATGGTTATCTACCGTAGCACCGGCAGCCCAGACATTGACAACCGGTGTATTCCATGTACTTGGTTTGTCCAGGTACAACCGGATTGTCGGGCTCGCAGCATATGCAGTGGTTGCACCACCGATTGCCGGAACCATGGTCACAATCATGGCAAGTGCAAGTATCATACTGAAGATTCTGCTTACAATACCATGTTTCTTGTGAAAGCGTTCTTTTAACTTTCTCATCTTTCCCTCTCCTTTTCATCGTTTCATTTTATACTTTCCTGCGATTACGTTTTCCCTCTGAATACGTTTTCGCAGTTTTTCGATAATTAATTATATTCTAATTTTTTTACTTTCGCTATCCGCAAATAAACTAAAAAAGAAATTCTTTTTTGTGCATTTTAACTAATTTCTGTCTTGAAGCTCATTTTTACAATTCATTTTACACAATTTCCGCATGATAATTTTTTCGAAAAAAGGACAGCACCGATTGGTACTGTCCCATATAATTTACATAATTGAATTTTCATAGTTCTGCAAAACAAGGCCGCTAATTCTGGTAATCCATATGTGCAATGACCATCATGGCAATCTTAAAAGTCATGGCATCCTCGAATTTGCGGATATCAAGTCCAATCATCTTTTCCAGACGTTCTAAACGGTATACCAGCGTATTCCGGTGGATGTACAGCTGCCTTGCTGTTTCTGAAATATTCAGGCTGTTCTCAAAAAATTTCTGGATTGTCACCATCGTTTCATCATCTAAATCAATATTCCGCTCACCAAAAATCTCTTTGATAAACATTTCGCAAAGGCTCATCGGAAGCTGGTAAATCAGTCTGCCGATGCCAAGCTTTCCGTAGGAAATGGTTTCCTCTTCTACATTAAAGATTCTTCCTACTTCCAGTGCCATCTTGGCTTCCTGATAAGATTTCGCAATATCCTGCAGGGTATTTACCGTATTGCCATAACCCACACGGACACGCACCATCGCTTCTGCATGCAGATTGTCTACAATTGTTTTCGCCAGATTCAGTGCTTCCTCTTCTGTTTTCAAATCTGTTGCATCCTTAATCAGGATAATGTTCTGCTCGTCTAACTCTGTCACAAAATCCCGGTTGCGGTCTGCAAAAAGATTCTTCACCATTTCTACAATAACAGAATCTTTTCTGCCATCTACTTCTATGACATAAACCAGACGCTTTGCCTGCTCAATATGCAGCTTTTTTGCCTTATTATACATATCTACAACCAGCATATTTCCAAGAAGGATATTCTGCATAAAGTTGTTCTTATCCGACTGTTCCCGGTTGGAGGCAATCAGATTCCGAATCTGGCATACTGCAAGTCTTCCCACCATATATGCTTCATCATTAGTGGAGCGTGCCAGAAGAATATATTCCACTTCCTGTTCAGCAATTACTTTAAAGAAATGAAAGCCCGACAGCATCTGGCTTTCTGCCATGGATGCTGCAAAATTCACAATCTCAGCACGCATATCTGTTTCAATCTGAAATGTTGCTGCAACCTGCTTCCCGTTTCCGTCATAAAGGGCAAGTCCGATTTTGGATATATCACTGATTTCGTCTAATGTTGTCTGTAGCTTATGATTTGAAAGCATTCTGCGCACTCCTTACTTATATATAATGTGAGAAAAGACTTTTACTGAGAACAAAGAATGTGCCTTGGCACATTCTCGCGCCTGCGGCGGTCGCTTGCGACATCTACCTTATACGCCGCAGTGCGCATCCTCGCGGAGCGTGTTTTACTTTACAGGAAATTACTTTCCTGTAAAGTAAAACACCCGGATGCATATAGCACCCGGGTTATTGCACTATATTCAGTTCGATTGTACCGAATTAGTTAGTAATTGTCAATTCAGTCTCTTTGTCGAATACATGAACCTTCTCAGGATCGATAGCAAGTTTGATATGGTCGCCTAAACGAGCCGGTGTTCTGGAATCAACCTTAGCTGTCATCTGAACTCCTGCAGCTTCGAAGTATAATAATACTTCAGAACCAAGTAACTCATATCCGGTTACATCTGTCTCAATGATGCTGTCTTTGAAGGTTTCGATTGTAATCTGGGAATCATCGATATCTTCTGGTCTGACACCCATAACAACTGTTTTTCCGTTGTAGTTGCCTTCGATTAATTTCTTAGCTTTTGCTGGTGGTAATACAACAGTTGTATTGTCAAATGTAAGGGAAACTTTCTCTCCTTCAATATTACATTTAGCATCTACGAAGTTCATCTGTGGGGATCCGATGAATCCAGCTACAAATAAGTTATCTGGCTCATTGTATAATTTCTGTGGAGAATCAACCTGCATGATAACACCATCTTTTAATACAACGATTCTGGTTCCTAATGTCATAGCCTCTGTCTGGTCATGTGTTACATAGATGATTGTAGCACCTAATCTATGATGCAGAGCAGAAATCTCAGAACGCATCTGTACTCTTAATTTTGCATCCAGGTTTGATAAAGGCTCGTCCATAAGGAATACCTTAGGATTACGAACGATTGCACGACCCATAGCAACACGCTGTCTCTGTCCACCGGAAAGAGCCTTTGGTTTACGGTCTAATAATTTCTCAAGGTCAAGAATCTTAGCTGCTTCTTCAACTTTTCTCTTGATTTCATCCTTCGGAACTTTTCTTAATTTTAATCCGAATGCCATATTGTCAAATACAGTCATATGTGGATACAGAGCGTAGTTCTGGAATACCATTGCGATATCTCTGTCTTTTGGCTCTACGTCGTTAACGAGTTTTCCGTCGATGTATAATTCTCCGGAAGAAATCTCCTCAAGACCTGCAATCATACGAAGTGTAGTAGATTTACCACATCCAGATGGTCCTACGAAGATGATGAATTCCTTATCTGCTACTTCAAGGTTGAAATCCTTAACAGCTTCAAAGCCGTTTGGATATACTTTACAAATGTTTTTTAATGATAAACTTGCCATTGGTTTAACCTCCTAATGTTTTGTTCGTTTTTAACTGTCCTTATCATACAGGATATTGTTCACTTTGGCTATGCGAGGATTCCACAAAGATTTTTCTTTTTTTTGTATGTTCTGACTGATATTCTGTGCATTTTTTTATCTCTTCGTCAGAGTGACGAAAACCCATCTCTTTCTTGTACAATCCGACGAAAGAAATGGGTTTTCACTTTAGAAAATGTTTATCTTTTCTTTATAATTTAGAGTATCCGTAACCATTTACCATGGCCTCTAACTTCATGCCTTTTGCACAATACGGACAGTCATGCTGCTCATATGCCTGATAGCCTGGTACATCTTTCTCGGTAAAGAGACTTTCTACTCTGTGACCGTCTACTTCCTTAACAGTGGAGAAGATTGCTACTACATCTTCAATAATTCCACCGTAATACCGGATGCACTCTAAGCATCTTCTGATTGTCTCACCGGTTGTTGTTGTATCCAGCAAAAGCACGATATGTTTTCCGGTAATCATATTTTTGGTATTATCACGGAAAATCATCTGACCGCTGCTGTTCATCTCCGGAGAAATAACATAAATAGTCTCATGCAGATTGGTTGACATAAAATCTCCCTGTTCAAAACGCTCTGCTAAAAATCCGCCAATCATTTCTGTTCTGTCCATACATACAACGGTATCTACATAGGATGGATTACCGGTCTTCTGGTAAAGCACTTTTGCAGCTTCTTTTGCCTCTTTCACGCGGGCTTTCATACTGGTTACATCAATATAGTAATTGATGTGCGAATGACTGGTGGCAAAATGCCCCGGTATTGCATGTAATGCAAGATTGTTGTTTTCCTTTGAATAAAATTTGACCATACGTTCTTCCATTTGATTTACCCCCTGTTTGATAATTTACTGGATTCCGGTACTTCCGAAACCACCTCTGTCCTGGTTGCCCAGGCTTTCTACTTCTTCAAAATGAATCTGTGGCTGATTCTCTACAATACGGAACTGTGCGATACGGTCATTAACATGAATCACGGTATCACGCATTGCAATTGCAGGCAGTCTCCACATATCATTGTCTCCACAGTAGGAACCGTCTACGATTCCGCAGCTGTTTGCCTGAATAATTCCGAAATTCTTATAAGTAGAACTTCTTGGCATAATGTGTGCTTCATATCCCTTTGGCAGCTCCATTGCCACACCAAGAGGAATCAGTTTAAATTCTCCTGCTTTCATTTCGACTTCTTCGGATGCACGAAGATCAATCCAGTCGGATTTGCCATCGATATATGTAAGCTTTTCGATTTTATCTGTAAAATATTTGATACGAATCTTTTCCATTCTGCTAAAAACTCCTTTTCTCCTACTGCCATTCCAGGTCGTCATGCTCTACCTTTTTATCTCTGAGCATCAGTTCTTTTACTGCATCTTTCGCAGGTTTATTTTCAAATAATACTTCATTGACCTGTTCAATAATCGGCATATCTACATGATATTTCTTCGCTAAAGCAATTGCTGCTTTGGCAGAATAGACACCCTCAACTACCATCTTTACTTCATCCATTGCCTGCTGCATGGTATATCCCTGCCCCATCAGATATCCGGCACGACGGTTTCTGCTGTGCTTGCTGGCACAGGTTACGATTAAATCACCCATTCCGGTCAGTCCGCTTAAGGTCTCATATTTCGCTCCCATGGCAAGGGCAAGTCTTCCCATCTCTGAAATTCCACGGGTAATCAGTGCTGCCTTGGTATTATCTCCATAACCAAGTCCGTCTGCCATACCTGCTGCCAGTGCAATGACATTCTTTAAGGATGCTCCGATTTCCATCCCCAGTACATCCGGGCTGGTATAAACACGTAATACTTCACTCATAAAGGTGTTCTGGACCAGTTCTGCTGTGGCACGCTTCTTTGCTCCTGCTACCAGGCTGGTCGGAATTTCTTTTCCTACTTCTTCCGCATGGCTTGGTCCACATAAAACCGCCACCTCACATTGTGGAATCTCTTCCATAATGATTTCAGATAAAGTCATTAACGTATTCTCTTCAATTCCCTTTGCCACGCTGACAATAAGCTGTCCCTCTGCTACGAACGGGCTCATTGCTTTTGCTGTGCTTCTGGTAAATGGAGAAGGCACTGCTAAGACGAGCATGTCTTTTCCCCCGATTGCTTCTTTTAAATCTGTTGTGAACATAATATCATCCGGTAAAATAACGCCCGGAAGTTTTTCTGCCTGCTCATGCTTTTCCTTTAACATTTCAATTTCCGGTGCAAGTGCAGACCAGATTGTAATCTTATGACCGTTTTTATGTAATACCACCGATAAAGCAGTTCCCCAGCTTCCGGCTCCAATGATACTGATATCAGACATTTGTTTTTTCCTTTCCTATGCTTCCTGTTTCTTTGAATGGAAACTGAATTTGTTCTCGGTTCCCTTAAGAAGTCTTCCGATGTTGGCATGATGTAAAATGATTGCCAGTCCCGCCACAAAACCGAATACAATATACACCTCCGTCAGATACTGCTCCGGTACGGAAAGCAGTCCCATCTGGCCAAATACGACAATCTGTATTTCAAGACTGATTACACCAAGTATGGAACCCAGGGAAACATACCGTGTGATTGCTACCACGAGAATAAAAATTCCAAGGCTTATTGGCACTGCCAGCGGACAGAAGCCAATCAGAAGACCACCGGTACAGGCAATTCCCTTTCCGCCTTTAAATTTCATATAAGCCGGAAAATCATGACCTAAGATGCAGCCCACACCAGCATAAAGCTCTAAGACCTTCACACTGTCCGGATAACGGTTCCGGAAAATGAGCCATACAATGACCATTGCCATAAATACCTTGCACACATCACCAATCAAGGTAAGAATGCCTGCCTTCACGCCGAGGTTACGCATGGTGTTGGTAGTTCCTACATTTCCACTGCCCACCTTACGTAAATCCACATTTTCTTTCTTTCCATATAAGAAGCCGGATAAGAACATACCGCATAAATATCCGATTCCTACTGATATTACACGTCCGAATAACATTTTATTAATCTTCCTTTCTTTCCCTTATAATGAATTTCAGGGAAGTACCCTTAAAGCCAAATGCTTCCCGAATCTTATTTTCCAGATATCTTGTATAGGAAAAATGCATCAGGTTCTTGTCATTTACAAAGATAACAAAAGTTGGCGGTTTTACCGCTGCCTGTGTAATATAATATAATTTTAAGCGTTTTCCCTTATCCGTTGGTGGCTGTTGCATGGCAACTGCCTCTGCCATAATCTCATTTAATACACCGGTTGCCACACGCATGCTGTTATTTTCAAGCACTACATCAATGGTCTCAAAAATCCTGCCGGTACGCTGTCCGGTCTTGGCTGAAATAAATAAAATCTCTGCATATGGCATGAAGCTTAAAATCTGACGGATTTTCTCTGTATGCTTGTAAATGGTCTTATCATCCTTTTCAATGGCATCCCATTTATTCACTGCAATGATAATTCCTTTGCCTCTTTCATGGGCAATTCCGGCAATCTTGGCATCCTGCTCCGTTACGCCTTCTGTAGCATCAATTACAATAATGACCACATCTGCACGTTCCACTGCTGTTACTGCCCGGATGATACTGTAACGCTCTAATTCTTCTTTAATCTTATTCTTTCTCCGGAGTCCTGCCGTATCAATAAATACATATTCTCTGCCATTATATTTTATATCGGTATCAATGGCATCTCTTGTAGTTCCGGCAATATCAGAAACAATCACACGGTTTTCACCGGTCAGCTTGTTAATCAGTGATGACTTACCTACGTTCGGCTTACCTACAATGGCAATACGCGGTCTGTCATCTTCTGCTTCTTCTAACATTTCCTGGGTAAAATGCTTTGCCACTTCATCTAACAAATCACCGATTCCAAGTCTGGATGCTGCAGATACCGGAACCGGGTCACCAATTCCAAGATTATAAAATTCATAAACATCCGGCATATATTTTTTAAAATCATCTACTTTATTTACTGCAAGAATAACCGGCTTCCTGGAGCGGCGCAGCATGTCAGCTACTTTCTGGTCTGCATCTACAAGCCCCTGTCTTACATCCGTAATAAAAATAATGACATCTGCGGTATCAATGGCTATCTGTGCCTGCTCCCGCATCTGGGATAAAATAATATCTCCGCTGTCCGGCTCAATACCGCCGGTATCAATTAAGGTAAAGTTATAGTCAAGCCAGGATACTTCGGCATATATACGGTCACGGGTTACACCCGGAGTATCCTGTACGATAGAAATTCTTTCACCTGCCAACACGTTAAAAAGTGTTGATTTTCCTACGTTTGGTCTGCCTACAATAGCTACTACTGGTTTACTCATTCTGTCTCCTTCCAAGGACTGCATTCAGCAAATCCTGCCCGCTTGATTTTACAATATCTGCCTGTACTTGTAAAGTTCTTTTCAGCTCCGTCAATGTGATGTCATCTAAGAAAACATCTTCTCCCATACGCAATACATTGCATGGCAGCAGTATCTCATCTCCCAAATCTTCGTCCTTAAGCTGTGCGATAATATCCTGTCCGGTCAGAAGTCCTGCAACGGTAATCCGTTCTCCGAAGAAATCGTTTCGGATCACGCGGACCCGTATCTTTACATTTGGAAACTTCTCCTTCATTTCTCCTGTCAGTTCCTCCAAAATCGGTCCTGCCAGCTTTCCGGTTACCAGCGTAACTGTCCTTTTCAGATTGGCATCACCTTTTTCTGCTGCAAGTGCCTCCCGGAATTCATCCCGCAGCAGTGTAATCATTCCCACGCCATTTTCCAGCTGGATATATCCATCATAATTTTCTGCGGACGGAAGAGGCTGCTCTGCCAGAAGATACCACTCGTCTCCTCCATGCACAAAGTGTGTACCGAAATGCTCCATGCAATAATCCTGCCAGCGGTGAATCTGCTCTAAGACTTTTCCTGCATCCTCTTTTTCAAAAGCTTCCAAGGGATATAAGCCCTCCCGGTATTTTGTCAGGCCGACCGGTACAATAGAAAGACTCTGCATGTTTGGAATATACTCTGTCAGGTCACGGATAGTCCGCTCTAACTCTTCGCCATCATTGACGCCCTTGCAGAGTACAACCTGTCCATTCATTTCAATTCCGGCATCTGATAAGCGTTTGATTTTCTTTAAGGCTTCTCCAGCGAAACGGTTGTGCAACATGGTACAGCGAAGCTTCGGATTCGTGGTATGCACCGACACATTAATCGGTCCAAGATTGTAGTATATGATACGTTCAATATCCTTATCCTTCATATTGGTCAGCGTTACATAATTCCCCTGTAAGAAGGAAAGTCTGGAGTCATCATCTTTAAAATAAAGTGTCTCACGCATGCCCGGCGGCATCTGGTCAATAAAACAGAACATACACTTATTGGAACAGGATTTGTAATCGTCCATCAGTCCGTTTTCAAATTCGATTCCAAGGTCTTCATCATAATCTTTTTCAATTTCCAGTTCCCACTCTTCGCCATTATTCTTTCTTACTACCACCAGAAGATACTCGTCCTCTGTCAGGAACTGATAGTCAAATACATCTTCTATTTCTTTGCCATTAATGGAAATTAGCTCATCTCCCGGCTCCAGCTCAAGCTCCATGGCAATGCTGTCCGGTTTAACTCCACTGATGACATGTTTCTTTGTATGCATAAATTATTTTCTCAATCTTTCTATATTATAATACCTCTTTAGTTTACAATAAAAAGGGCAGAATAACAACCGTTATTCCACCCTTCCATTTATTCCTGCTCCATACTCATGCTTCTGTCTTCCATTTCCTGTGACGTCATCAGTTCATCCTCCGACTCAATGATATGTAACTCCAGCAGTTTGTTAATCGTGTATACACAACGATCATTCAAATTCAAATTCAAATAATAATCTTTACTGTTTTCCATTCCCCACATCCGTTGTTCTCTCCTGGTAAGCTGGATTCCCTGACTGTTATAGACATGCAGATACAGTCCATTGATATACGTATGTTTATAGTAGTTATCATTTACTGTATTCAGATAAATATGTCCTGCCCGGATGTCCTTAAGATAAGCATCATATATTTCCTGCGCCCGCTCATCAGGTATATTAATGCTGCCATATTCTAAATTCTGGTCATAGGTATCAAACTCCATTGAAATAATATGATTATTCGGGTCATCATAATTCACCATCAGATTCCCCTTGAGATAATTCTCCGGATCCATAGACATAGCATAGATTCTTGAAACAACCGAATCTGCATTTTCATAATAATTTTTAGCAGCCGGTACATCATAGCTTCTTACCATAACGCTTCCGTCCGCAAGCTGATAATCAATCTCCACCCACTGCAATGCCTTATCTAAATCAGACGAGCCCTGATATGCCTGAAATTCCTTCTTTGAATCAATAATCTGCTGATGAATACTCATAATTTCATCAATTCCGCTTTCTGAATTTTCTTCTATATCAAAATAGCAGTTAATATTTGCTGCGACAATTTCCTTCTTATCCGGGATTTTATTTTCCAGTCCGAAAGCATTCCATTTGATGCCAAAAAGAAATACGACGGAAATTCCTAACATGACGCCGCATTCTAATAATCTCTTTTTGGTCACTACACGCAGCTTCTTCGTCAAAATCATTTCCGCAATGAAAAATGCCAGAAAACCTGCAATCAATGTTGTAAATAAAACCATCAGGAAATTGCCCAGTGATGTATGTACCAGCACGCCAAACAGTCCGCTCAGCAGAATTGCAGTAAGAAAAGCCATACAAAAAGCCATTCCCCAGCGGAACACCGGGCGGGTTGCCGGAATTGTAAGCACATCTCCCGTGGTTTCCAGTTTACGTTTCTGATAAAGCAGACAGGATATCACTATCAGCACCACACCCACCAGTACATAGATTCCTACAACCGAAAGGCCAAACATATGGTATTCTATCCTGTCCTCTAAATAGTCATACTCTACTCCCACCTTATTTGAAAGATATATCACCGGTGATAAAATACTATTCATACGGTCAGCATAAGAATTCGCCATACCATAGCCAATTGTACTAATCATACATGTAATCACATAGCGGCATCCTATATATAATACGTTCAGAATAATCGTAAATACCGGCATTGCCAATAACTGACCGGTAAACATGCCAACGAAAATTGCCATACTGTAGAAGAAAAAGCCCTCTCCCGTCAGCATCAGTGCCCACGCCAGCAGATACTGCAGACTTGTAATTCCCTGCATAATGCAGCATACTGTTCCAATAATAAACGCCAATAGTACAGGAACCACAATCATGCAGAATCCTGACAGGAAATTACTGATAAAAAGTTCTGTTCTTTTCAATGGCAGTGAATGAAACAGATGTGAGCTTCTGTTATTATAAAGATAATAAAATACTGCCATTGCTGCAATAATTCCAATTGCCAGACTAAGGAGTGCAATAAGCGCACCGCTTCCATCTGAAAACAGAATCTGCATAAAATTATTCATTTTTATTTCTTTAATTTCCTGTGCTGAATAACCTTCATAAGAAATCCCGGAATTCACTAACAGCCGCAGAGGAACCATACATAGCAGCAATATCGTATAAATCAGCCAGACAGGCCAGAAATGCGTAATATTTTTCCAAAATACCGTCTTATTAAAGTAAGATGTCTTTGACCGCATAATCCGCACCTCCTAATTCGTAAATAAAAATTTCTTCCAATGTCAGAGGCAGCACATCAATCAGCATCGGCGAAGTCTGTTCTAACCGCAGCTTTGCCTCTTTGGGATTGCCTTTTACAATCATGGTATATACCCTTCCTGTACTGGACATATGTAACACTTCAAAATCAGCCGGAAGCTTCGGCATTCTTTCCTGATATGCCACCTGAATCTTACAGACACTTCCCTGTAGTTCGCTTAAGGAACGTTCTAACATTACTTTTCCATGATGCATAATGCCCACATGGTCACAGACATCCTCCAGCTCTCTTAAGTTATGGGAAGATACTAACACCGTAGTTCCATGTTCTGCCACATCAGACATGATAATGCTCCAGATCTGCCTTCTCATTACCGGGTCTAGTCCATCTACCGGCTCATCTAAAATCATAAGCTCCGGTCTGCAGCTGATTGCCAGCCAGAAAGCCGCCTGCTTCTGCATTCCCTTTGACATTCTCCGAATGGTCATCTTCGGATCAATGTTGGAAAATGCATCCCGGATCCGGAAAAACAAATCTTCATCAAAAGTCTTATAGATTCCCTTATAAAAGCGTTTCATTTCCATGACATCTGCCTGCTGGAAATAGAAAAGATCATCCGGAATATATGCAAATCTGGCCTTTGCCTGAGGATTCTCATACACCGGCATCCCGGCTATTTCTATGTTGCCGGCATCCGGCTTATAGATTCCGGTAATATGTCTTATTATCGTAGATTTCCCGGCTCCGTTTGGTCCTACCAGTCCATAAATTGCCCCATCCTTTACATGCAGGTTTACACCGTCTAACGCCCGGAAATCTCCAAATGTTTTCACTACATTATTTACCCGTATCATGAATATATTCTCCTCCTTCCAGTTCCGTTATCCGATGTTTTAACTGCTCCGGCTCTACTGCCAGATACAGTAATTCTGATACGATTTCATCAAAATGTCCTTTTAATTCCACAGTTCTTGCATCCTTTACATGCTTCTGGGAAGCCACAAATGTGCCTTTCCCGGAAATGGTATAGACATATCCTTCTTTCTCCAGATCACGGTACGCCCGCTGGATGGTATTCGGATTAATTGCCAGTGTTGCTGCCAGTTCACGCACAGATGGCAGTTTTTCATCCGCTGTCAATGCATTGGAAATCACAAGATGACGCATTCCATCTTTAATCTGTTCGTAAATAGGCTTTGCATCCCTGTAATTAAGCTGTATCACTTCGCTTCCTCCTTTTGGAATATCGTAGGTGTATTATCCGTATTACTTCAATTGATACGCACACTATAACATCCCAGCAGATGAGACACAAGAAAAATATCTGTATGATTTTATTAATAATTCCTTAATGCTGCTCGCGGAGCGTTTTTTACTTTACAGGAAAGCAATTTTCTTGTAAAGCAAAAAAGCGAAACCAGTTTGCACTGATTCCGTCTTTTTACACGATTCTATCTTCCTTTCATCAGGAAATATTATTCACATTTCTCTATTGCTGCAATTACTTCATTTAACTTCTGTAATTCATCTTTGATTTCGCGGTTGTTATTACCAAAGTCTGTTGCCAGTGCAGATACATTGGTTGCAACAATTGCGAATCCTTTTCCAGCCTCTCCTGCACGAGCAGCCTCAATAGAAGCGTTTAACGCAAGAATCTTCTGGTTCTTTTCAATCTTGTCCAGCTGTTTGGTAATATCATTAATCTTCTGGATGTATTCTGAGGTCTTCTGTACATTCTCATGAATATCAGAATTCTTCTTCTCTTCATCCATTCTCTTCTCTTCAGATGCTGCAAGCTGTGTCAGAACGATAGTCAGAGCTGCTATCTTAGATTTAGCTTCGTTTTCATCCTCTGCGTCTTCCTTCTTCGCATAAGAAAGATATCCAACAATTTCAATTCCGGCTTTGATCACATCTCTGTATTCAGATGCTTCACCTTCCCCGATTGCTACACTTCCATCAGAATCCAGAAGTAATGGTTTTACTCCTGTTACGTTTTCCCATTGTGCAAAAAGTACCTCTATATCTTCTGCATTAAATATCTCATTCAACTGCATATTTCTGCCCTCCTAAATTATTTATCCTAATTATATCACATGTTTGCTTTGTGAACAAAAAAATTTTTCATTTTTTGACATTTTTCTATTTAATGCACAAAAATGCCCCAAGATTTCCTCTTCTTCCATGGCTTGCTCTGTGCGAAAACAACAGTTCACTGTTACAACAGGTACACACATTCGGCAAGATTAGTTTTTCCGGCAGGATTCCCGCATCTAAAAGCACTCTTTCATTGGCTTTCCAGAGATTTAACTGATACTTTCCATTTTCTTTCCGGTACATAATTTCACTGCCATGACCGGAAAACTCCTGCTCAAATTCCAGTGCCACATCTTCACTTACTTCATAACAGTCCTGGCAGATAGATGGGCCTATCGCACACCATACATCCTCCGGTACTGTTCCATATGCTTCTGCCATTGCTTTCAGCGTGGCTCTTCCCATTCTGTTAACCGTGCCCCTCCAGCCGGAATGGCTCAGTCCGATTGCCCTATGCTTTGTATCCACAAAGTAAAGCGGCACACAGTCTGCATAAAAGGTTGCAAGCATCAGCCCCGGCACATCGGTAATCAATCCATCCACATCATGATACGGCCGTTCCTTTGTCAGTCCGCTTCCTGCATCCTCTGCTGTTACTTTTCTTACATTGGTGGTATGGGTCTGGTCAGAGCAGACAATCTGCCCTGCCGGAACTTCCATTGCCTCAGCTACCCTGCGAAAATTTTCCTTTACTGCCTCTATGTCATCTCCACGGTTAAAGCTTAAATCCAGCGAAGAAAATTCATTCTTACTTACTCCACCCATTCTTGTGGTAAAGCAGTGTTTTACCATATCAAGTGCCTGCAACTGTGGATACTGCAGTAACACTAATTCTTTTTTCCCCGCATGGGAAAATACGGACGGTATCATGGTTCGTCCATCCTCTTTTATCTGAAATTCTGTCATTTTTCTTTTCCTGTTCTTATTTTTCCAGTTCCAACTCCATGCTGTAACGGATTCCATGCTGTAACTGGTTCAATTCTCCAGCATTCTTTTTCCTGTATCAAGTCTCATCTGTCACTAATAAGGCTCTATATAGGGGAAAGCATCCTTCAGCCACTGTATGTCCTCTCCTAATATTGCAATCACATCAAACCTGCAGGGCAGTCCCATCATATGTTTACACATCAGGTAATAATCTGCCACTCTTGATATTTTCCTTTGTTTGCGGTAATCTACCGCTTCCTGTGGAAGTCCCTTTCCGGTATCACTGCGGTATTTTACTTCTGCAAAAACAAGATATTTTCCATCTCTTGCAATCATATCAATTTCTCCGAACCTGCAGCGGTAATTCATCTCACAGATGCTGCAGCCGGATGCCTTTAAATACTCTGCCGCCTTTTTTTCATACTCACTGCCCATGCTGCGTTTATTTTCCATCCCTGCTCCCCTTTCTGTTATTCCTGCTATTTGGATTTCCACTATCCCGTTTGCCGTTACAGCTATTTTTATTCCAATTTACTGCGCAGCTTATCCATATCATCGACAAAGACAAGTATCTCTGCCACTACTTCATATAATTCCGGCGGAATCATATCTCCAATTTCAAGCCTGGATAAGGTATTTGCCAGCTGATTATCCTGATACAGCGGAACGTCTTCCTCTTTGGCTTTCTCAATAATTTTATCCGCAAGATACCCCTTGCCGGTTGCCAGTATCTTTGGTGCCCTCTCTCCCGGCTCATATGCGATAGCAACTGCTGTTTTTTCTTTTGTTTTCTCTTCTCCGGCATTTTTCCCATCAAAGTCTGCCGGATGCCAGATTCCATTTTTCATAAATTACGCCCTCATATCAAAGGAATACCGATGCAGGATTCCGGCTGACGGATGCTCCTGCTGCATAAAATCTTCAACCAGATTTTTCTTTCCGGACTGGTTCTCCACCTGTACCGTACAGGAATATCCTTTCTCCTGCAGCCGCTGCATCAGCTCAGCCATATGTTCTTCGATTAAATCATAGGATTTCTCATCCTCCAGATAAAAATTCGTATGCACCTTTCTATCCTTCATCCGCACAGACACATCCGTTGCACCAAGGTTATCCATATCAAGATGCAAAAAGGCACTCAGTTCGCCATCCAGTCTGTCCACACCACTCTTATTAGTATAGACAAATAAATCTCCGTGGGCATTCTGATTTGACATCCGAAGGGGAATCTGCACATAATGATAGGCATTATTAATCTGATTCATAAATTCAATATTCCCCTGCAGATTACTTACTGCTTTCGCAAGGGAAGTATTGCTCTGACCGGATTCCTGCACCAGCTCCTGCATCTTCTGCATCTGATTTTCCATCTTCTCATAAAGATGCCTGACAGCATCCCCTTTGATTTCTTCCGGTTTTAGTGTCCACTGCTGTTTTACCTCATATTCCAGCACTTTCTGATACTCTTTACTGGAAAACAGTTTCTTTGCAGAACCTCCGGTTAAACCCATTATCTCATCCAGTGCCTGATGCAGTTCTTTTAGAAATGCACCCGTAGAAAGATTTCCATTTAAAGCCCCCTCTGCGGTAAATAATTTACTGCCTGCAAGCTGTGGAAATTCTTTCAGAAGATTTGAAAAATCCTTCATCTGCCCCTCTGTAAACAATGCACCGACACTGCCCCTGGCATAATACTGCACGCCATCTAATGTTTCTTCTATGGATCCTGCTATCGTTTCAGCTTCTGCTAATTCCGTTCCTGTGATTTCTGTGGCAGCAAATTCTGACGCTCCTTCCAGTATGGCTCCTTCCTGAAGTTCCACCGGACTCCAGCTTCCTTTCTGTACTCCCTCTTTTACAATTACAGACATATCCAAAGAACCATCCTGCTTCAACACCTGATAGATTCGGCTTCCCAGTTCCAATGCCTCTGTCTCGGAAAGGTTTTCGTTCTGATATAATTTTCCGATGCTTTCCAAGACATCATCAAACTGTGAAGTGATTGCCGCCTGATCAGATTTATAATTTTCAAACTGCCGGATAAATTCTTCTGACATCGGAATGTCAAGCTTATGCATCAATACCAGTGACTTAATATCCGCATCCGGATATGCAGAAATACTGCGTGCCATATCCATAAGGCTTTCCCTGCCAATGGACATCTGCTCTTCCATCATGGAATTGACCATATCTATCATTCTTGGTTCTGCCGGAATGCCTGCTGCATCCAGTGCCTTTAACAACGTCGGATTATTGAGATTTCCATTGGTATAAGGTCGAATTTCAACGGTAGTTCCATCATTGGATTTCACCTGGAAAAACATCGCCTGACCAACGGCTAACTGTACGCCTGCTGCTATTCTCGCCTGAACAGTCTGGCCATTTGCCAGTCCAAGCGTAACCGTTCCGTTTTTGATATCATTTACGGTTCCTTCAAATACATTTCCTACCGTCATTTCCCGTACGGCTGATACCAGCTGCTGAACCCCCTGCTGCGGGGCTGTTGCTGTAGCTCCGGTAGCCGAACTTCTGTTGTATTGTGCTAACATGTCTGAAATCTGCATATCAATCACTCCACTCTGCATCGCCAATTTCTTTGGAATTATTCACTGTAAAAATTCTTAATAAAGGTTCTCCGGTGAATTGGTGTTGGTCCATATTCTTTGATTGCTGCAATATGGGCTGCGGAGCCATAACCCTTGTTATCCGCAAATCCATATTCCGGCATAATTTTCGCATATTCTTCCATCATGCGATCCCTTGTTACCTTTGCAATGATACTGGCTGCTCCAATGGAAATGCTCTTTGCATCTCCTTTGATAATCGGAACCTGACGGATATCTACTCCCGGTATTGTCACCGCATCATTTAATAATATATCGGGTTTTACTTTCAAATTCGTTATAGCCTGCCGCATAGCTTCATAAGTAGCCTGCAAAATATTAATTTCATCAATCCGCCCCGGACCTGCCATTCCAATTCCTGTTGCCACTGCCTTCTCCATAATTTCATCATAGAGTTTTTCACGCATGGATGCACTGAGTTTCTTGGAATCATTGATATATAAAATGTCACAATCCTTTGGCAGAATCACAGCTCCTGCCACAACCGGCCCCGCCAGCGGACCTCTTCCCACTTCATCTATACCGCAGATATAACCGGCATCCGCATATTCTTTTTCATACTTTTTCAGATTTTCAATCCGGGCATACTCTGTCTCAAGCTTCTGTATCCGCTTTCGTGCTTTTTCCACAAGGGTCTTTACGCCGCTTCGTTCATCTTTTTCATATCTTGCTATAAAATCAGGCAGCATACTGTCTTCTGCTGCCTGTAACTCTTCTTTGATTGCTCCGATTTTCTTCTCTTCTGCCATAATCACTTTATCCTCTGACTGCTCTTTCGTTTTTATTACTGATGCCGGATAAATCCAATTTTATCAAATGGATAGATTCTAAGCCATGCTTTTCCTATGATATCCGCCCGCTTGATATTTCCAACATCCGGGAACCTGCTGTCCTTGCTGTAATTGCGGTTATCTCCCATCACAAAATATTCATCCTCACCTAATGTAATCGGGTCTGATGCAAGTCCCGGGTCTTTAATAACCTCTCTTCCATAAGATTCTACCAGTTCTTCTCCGTTAATCAATATCTCTCCCTTATCGGTAATCTGTACCGTTTCTCCCGGCATTCCGATAATCCGTTTGATAAAATAAGTGTCTTCCTTATACTGATACGGAAATACAATAATATCAAAACGTTCCGGTTCATGAAACCGATAGGATATCTTATCTACAATCAGATTATCTCCATTGGTAAGGGTATTTTCCATGGACGAACCATCCACTCTGGTCCGCTGTCCAACATAACGTATCATCAAAAATGTCAGTACCACAATCACAATGAGATATAGTATGAAACTGACACTTTCCCTTACCGCCTTTCCTCTTTTGCCGTGTTCTTCTTCCTTCATATCTCCGTCTTGCTCCAACTCTTTTTGATTCCTGCTCTTATTTTTATCTTATGCTTCCACTTCTGGTTTTTCAAGTGAAATTTTACCGAGCTTTCCGGTACGGAATTCATCCAGCACCAGTGCAGCGGCTTTGGCATAATCTACTTCATTTCCTTTTTTGATACAGCCACGGTTTAAGGCAATTTTCTCCAACATCTCTGCCGGTGTTCCCTCTTCTTCCATTCCATATCTTTCCTTTAATACACCCGGATACTCTTCCCGCAGAATCTGAATCAGTTCCAGTGAAAGTTCATCAATATTTAAAATATCATCTTTGATAGAACCTATCAGTGCCAGTCTTAACCCAACGCTCTGGTCTTCAAACTTTGGCCATAAAATACCCGGTGTATCCAAAAGTTCTACATTCTTATTCAGGCGAATCCACTGCTTGCCCTTGGTTACACCCGGCTTATTTCCGGTCTTGGCGCAGGCTTTTCCCGCAAAAGTATTGATAAAGGTGGATTTTCCCACATTTGGGATTCCCACTACCATAGCCCTCACCGGACGGTTCTTGATTCCTCTTCGTAAATCACGCTCCGCCTTTTCCTTGCAGGCTTCTGCTATAATTGCAGACACCTGTTTCATGCTTCCTTTATTTCTGGCATCCATGCGCACTACATAATAGCCCTTTTTCTTAAAAAACTCTGTCCAGCCTTCATTTTTTCTTTCATCTGCAAGGTCAGATTTGTTCAACAAAATCAGACGGGCTTTTCCTTTTCCCAGGGTATCTATATCCGGATTTCTGCTGCTCACCGGAATTCTTGCATCCACCAGCTCTATTACTAAATCTACCAGTTTTATATCTTCCTGCATCTGACGTTTTGCTTTCGTCATATGTCCCGGATACCATTGAAACTGCATCTTATTTTCCTCTCTTCCCTTACTGTCCTTCTATTTGATAAAACCGATTTTCCGGAGTGGGGAAATCCGGAACCATGCTTTTCCTATAATATATTCCCGTTTTACATTTCCAATATTGGCATAACGGCTGTCCTCACTGCTGTTGCGGTTGTCTCCCAATACAAAATACTCATCTTCCCCTACCGTAATCTCTTCGGATGCCAGTCCTACATCTTCAATGGCAGCTGTATCTACTTTTTCATCAAACAGCTCTCCATTTACATAGACTGCTCCATTCTTTATCTGTATCTTATCTCCCGGCACCCCAATGACACGCTTTACATAATAATGCGACTTTTCATTTCCATTTGGAAGAAATACAATAACATCATTTGCTTTTGGTTTCTTCAGTTTATAAACAAAACGATTAACCAGAATCTCTTCTCCGTTCTCTATCGTAGGGTTCATGGACTGTCCTACCACAGTGGTCCGAAGTCCGATAAAATATACAAATACAAATGAAATCACCAGGACAATTGCAATCTCAATTACCCAGGTGCCGATTTCCTTCAGCAGTGGTACATTTATTTTCTTTCTGCGTCTGCCAAAATTCAGACCACGAACGCTTCCTCTACGCATAATCTTATGTTCTCCTTCTTACCTGAATATCATTCGATATATCTGCAGAAACTGCCACCGGCAGCTTCTTACGAATACGTGGTAACTACGAGAAACACGCTTTGCGAGTTTCTCGAGTTATCGCGGTGCTCGCCAAATCTGCATGCAAGCATGCGATTTCTCTCGCTACTCGCGTAAATACAACAAGAGGGACGATACACATTGGCACGTCCCTCTGACAGATTCTTATTTTACTAACTCTTTTACTTTTGCTTTCTTACCGATACGACCTCTTAAGTAATTCAGCTTAGCTCTTCTTACTTTACCAGCTCTTACTACTTCAACCTTCTCTACGTTAGGAGAATGTAATGGCCAGGTCTTCTCTACGCCAACACCATTAGAGAATTTACGAACGGTAAATGTCTCACGGTTGCTTCCGCCCTGTTTCTTTAATACAACACCTTCGAAAACCTGAATTCTTTCACGGTTTCCTTCTTTAATTTTCGCATAAACCTTAACGGTATCTCCTACACGAAACTCTGGTGCATCTGCCTTTAACTGCTCTGCTTCAATGTTCTTAATAATTTCACTTGCGTTCATTTTGTGACCTCCTGTATATTTTGATGTTCTTAATGCATTCATTTGCAACAGAGGACCATCGCCTATTCACAACTGTTGTATTGTATCATGTTCTCTATGCCTCGTCAAGCTATTTTTATAAGCGTTTCTGTAACATTTCCGGATTGGATGCATAAACCAGTGCTGTCTCTTTTGTAATCTTTCCTTCCTGATACAATTTCAAAAGACTGCTGTCCATGGATATCATATCTTCCCGGTTCGAGGAATATACAACGCCGTCAATCTGTGGCACTTTATTCTCACGAATCATATTGCGGATTGCCGGTGTCACAGTCATAATTTCAAATGCCGGGATCACATTGCCATTCACATCCGGCACAAGCTGCTGGGAAACAATCGCCTGCAGCACCATGGAAAGCTGTACTGCAATCTGCCGCTGCTGATTTGCCGGGAACACATCAATGATACGGTCAATGGTATTAGCTGCTCCTATGGTATGTAAGGTGGATATAATAAGATGTCCCGTCTCTGCCGCTGTCATGGCAACACCAATCGTCTCGTAATCACGCATTTCTCCAAGAAGAATTACATCCGGACTCTGCCGCAGGGATGCACGCAATGCCGTTACATAATTTTCAGTATCTACATTTATCTCACGCTGGCTGATAATTCCATGCTGATGGCTGTGCAGATATTCAATCGGATCCTCTAACGTAATAATATGCTTGGCACACCGGCGGTTCAGTGCATCTACCATGCAGGCTAACGTGGTAGACTTACCACTTCCTGCCGGTCCTGTTACTAATACCATTCCCTTTGGCTGCAGACCAAGGTCAATGATATTCTGTGGAATTCCAATGTCCTCCGGCTTCGGCAAATCAAAGGTAATCACACGAACCACTGCTGATAAAGCACCTCTTTGCTTATAAGCACTGACACGGAATCTTGACAGTCCCTGCACCGCAAAAGAGAAATCATCATCCCCATGCTTTAACAACCGGTCAATATCACGATGGTCCGCAAGTTCATATATCTGCTCTAAATAATTTTCTGTCTCAGGAGGCATCAACCGCTCTCCCTCTTCTTTTATAATTACATTATTCGAACGATATGATATCGGAAGTCCGGCTATAATAAATATATCTGATGCGTGTTCCTCTACTGCTTTTCGTAATACTTCTTTTACATCCATAATTTTCCCACCAATCTCTTTATTTCTGCTGCTCCATCAACGGAAGTCTGGTTTCCTCCTGTCTTACATCAGTAGCAGTTTCTTCCCATTCTAATATGCTCCATTCCAGCATTTTTCCTGTCTCTCTATCCGTCTCTTCCGTAATTGAAAGCTTTACACGTAACTCCTGGGTGTCCGTCTCCGGCACACAAAAGCTTATGGTATCATCTGCATCCTTCACCTCCGGCAATCCGGAAATTTTCTGCAGCGCCATTTCTTTATTTTCGGATTCTTCCAGAATAGCATCTATCTCTGCTAAGACATCATTTGCCTTGTTACATGCTTCATAATAGGCACTCATCTTATCTGCCGCCCGTTTACTGTATTTATAATCCCGCAGGGACGAAGATAATGACAACACTGCGAATAATAAAAAAGTCAGAATCAATACTACCACTAACAAAAAAGAGTATCCAAAAGGACTGGCTATACGCGGTCTGCGTTTTTCTTCGTATAATGCACTCTTACTCATCTTCTGCCGCCTCTCTCTGACTGATTACTCTCTTTAGTTCCACTTCATAAATAATCTTATCTTTCTCCCCGTCCTTCTGCTTTACTGCAAAATGACCAACCATCCGCTGCTTCGCTTCACCCAGTGTAATCCACAGGGTATATTCCGCATCTTTCGTCTTACAGTTCTCCCAGTCAGCAGCAAAGGATACCAAAAATGTATTATCCTCTTTCTCATAATAAGAATACTCTTCCTTCAGATAATCTTCCATATCTGTTCCGGAGCGGAATACTTCTGCTGCCGCTGCAGCCTTATGTACTGCAATATTCATATTTCCTGCATCTTCACTGATGCAATGGGATTTTACAAATAGCTGCAATCCCACCGCTGCAGCAATACAGAAAAATAAAATCGATGTCATAAGTTCCAGTAAAAATACCCCGGAACGTCTTGCCTGCCCTTCTATCATATGCCTTCCTCTATTCCTGTCTTCTGCCGACAATAGCCACCACAGTATCCATTTTTCTCCCATCTTCCGACGTACAGGAAAAATACAATAATCCATTTTCCAAAGCTTCCATTTTAAAATCTTCAACCGGAATGACTGCCTTTCCATCCGCTGTACTTACAGCAGTTCCGGACCGGACAAAAAGCTCTTTCAACATGCCATCCTCTTCAAAAATATAGGTGCAATATTCTTCTCCATCATAATCCTGACGGATAATAAGACTGTCTGTTCCATCTACCGAACCAATAGTAACTGTCCCATTATCATTCTGATGAATCTTCTCCGTAAGATAAGACAATACTGTTCTGCTTTCATAATTTTCATCTGCCATAGTCGTCGTATCCTGATAAATATCTGCTGCCAGGATAAGCACCAGAAGTCCGCAGATTGCCAGCAGCCCAAACAATGCCCATGGAAATAATATATCAATTGTATGTTTTCTGGCGGTACTCTCTGCCATATTCATCCCTCTTCACTCTAATTCTTGCGCTCAATTACTGTCACATCCGGCATAATGTTTGCTCCAAGCAGCTGGTAGTCCACAAAAAACTGCTCCTTATCATAGGAAAAACCATATTGTTCTTCCAGATACGAAAGACTGTCCGGGTAATGTCCTTCCAGCACATAACACTGCACGATTTCCCTCTGCAGAGCCTCTTCTAAAGAACGTTTTTCCTCCTCTTTACTATCCGCCATCAATCGGTTCAATCCATGGCAGGTCAATAAAATAATACAACAGGAAATGGCCACCGTAAATAATATCTTTGCCCAGACAGAATGCCTTTTTTCATGAAAAAAAAGCCTCTTTCGACGAAATCCTTCCATATGCATCTCCTTCTTACAGTCCTGCCATAATTCCCATCAACGGAAGAATCACGGATAACAGTATCATTCCGACAATAACAGACAAAATAATTACAAGTGTCGGTTCTAATATCGCAATATAAGAAGACATTCTCTGATCAATTTCTCTTTCATACTGTCTTGCTATCGTCTCTAATGTTTCATCGGTCTCTCCGGTTTTTCCGGAAATCACCAGCATCCTCTCATACAAGCCCTCAAATATTCCGGCACCGCCTACTGCTGCTGCAAAATCCTCGCCCTCTTCCATTTTCTGGCTGCATTTCTTAATCTTCTTCGAAAAATTCTTATCTGCAATCAATTCGTCTGCAAATTCCAGTCCCTTTTGCGGATTTTGTCCACTCTTTAAAGTCAGATACAGGCTGTCTGCGAAACGGCATGCTGCGATTTTATCGTATAAGCCATGAAACAAGTGCATTTTTCTGCTAAAACCAGCAAACGCTCTTCGTCCTCTGCTGCTCTTTACAAAATAAACAAATACTCCAACGATTACCGTCGCTATTGCAATGAATACAATTGCATAATTCGAAATTGTTTTTCCCAATGCCAGCATACCACCGGAAAATCCGGTCATCTGTCTGCCTAACTGGTGAAATACCTGTTCAAATACCGGCATTACTTTTGTCAAAAGTATCACAATTACAGCTATCATCATAGCAACCATAATCAAAGGATATGTAAGTGCACTTTTAATACTCTTCTCGATCTCATCCTCACGCTCGTAATGGTGAGTCAGCCCATTCATAACATCATCCAGTGTACCTGTTTCTTCTCCTATCTTAACCATCTGAAGAAGATAATCTGGAAATACACCGGTCTTTTCCAGTGCCGGATATAACAGTCCTGTATTTACCATTTCATCATACATTACCTGAAGTATTGCCTTTTCCTGCACATCCTTTGCATCTTCCAGTAATAATGACACCCCCTCAACTGCCGGAAAGCCTGCATGCAGAACCATTGTCATCTGGCTGCAAAAAGATGCACATTCAAGATTTGACAGCTTTTGCTGTTTTTTACTTTTTCCCATACTTTTCTTCCTCTCTTAATATGTGTACTTTATAATATAACGGCTTCCATCGCCAATATAATCTTTTACGGTATCATCATCATTATTGGCTGCCAGGGTCGGATCCATAAGAGACCAGTCCTTTCCATCAAAAGATATTATATTATCTACCCAGCCTATCTCATCCACATAACAGCTGATCCACGCATGATAAGCCTCACCCGCATATCCTACCTGAAGTTTGGTTGGAATTCTCTGCGAACGAAGCATCGCTGCCATCAATGCTGCATAATCAAAACAGATTCCTTTTCCGGACGAAAGTGTTTCATCTACATCCGGCACATATCCATATGCAACATTCTCTGCTTTTTCTTCATCATATGTAATATTTTCAATTACATAATGATAAATGTTGGTTACTACATCAAGGTCACTGCCGCAGCCTGCTGCCAGTTCTTCCCCTTTCTTTACCGCCTTGGAATTCTCATCAAAATCCACATAGCAGTTAGGTGCCAGAAATGGGACAAATTCATCCGTAATGGTAACATCAATACTCTGGGTAAATGCTGTTGCATACAAATTTTCTTCTACTGATGCAGCTTCATATAAGGTCAACTGGTAAGTACCGCTTCCCTGCGTCAGCGGATATACAATATACGTTCCCTTCTTTGTCACCAGATAGGTATATGCTTCCCCTTCCGGTGTCTCTATCTGGAATTTCACTTTTTCATTGGTTCCGGTATAATTAAGCATCACATAACCATCGGATGCATGCGATGCATCAATAGCAATCTGATCTGTCCCATAAGTCACTTCTCCGGAAGCCTCCGGATGTAATACTTCTGCTGTCGCATCGCGATTTCCCTTTGCGATATCATTGCTGCTTTGATCCGGAGAATTCTTCTCTCCGCCACAGCCTCCCAATGCACCGCTCATCAGCAATATTCCTGCGGCCATCCATATTATCAGGTAATATTTCTTACTGTGCCGGCTCTTCTGCCTCTGCATGACAACACACCTATTCCTTTTCCTGTATATTCCTGCTATCTGTACCTATATATAATAAAATTGCCGCCAGTAATACAACTGAGACGATTACAATTTTACCGTAAAAGGTTACCATAGCTGCAAATATCCCTCCTAATACCGGAATGGTCAGGGTTACTTTTCCAATTACCTGTGCATAGGAAACCGGGGAAATATCCTCCGCTTCATTTGCATCTCCTTTGGTAATCAGCTGACCGGACACCACCTGATTCTTCACCACACGATGGGTAATGATAATTCCCGCATCTGTATCGCTCCGATATGCCACAACTTCACCTTCCATAAGTTCTGCCGGTGCTTCTTCCCTGACATAAATAAGACTTCCTACCGGAATCGCCGGTTCCATGCTTCCGGTTACAACTGTATAAATATCAAACCCTGTAAGCCTTGGTAATGTCAATGGTATGCAAATCAGAATCACCAATATCAGAAGAGATACTCCTATCATACTACAGATTCTGGCTATTGTCCTCTTTTTTCTTTTTGTTTTTCCCATTCGTTAATGCCTCTGCTCTGACATTCATTTTCTTTCTTCGTAATGCAAAAGCAGTAAGAGCCACAAGTCCTGCAACTGCCGCTGATGCTACACCAATCAGCAATGGCATATTTCCTGCCGGTCTTTTGGTCTTCTCATCCTTTTGCTGCATATCTGCTAACGGAGTTTCCTCATCATCAAGATTTACCAGTTCCTGCGGAGTCTCTTCATCCGGAATATTTACATTTCTATCTGCCCCTTGATTATTATCCGCATTGGCATCATCTGCTGCATTCGCATTGTTTGCTGCATTTGCATTGTTTGCTGCATTCGCATTGTTTGCTGCATTCGCATTATTTGCTGCATTTGCATTGTTTGCCGCATTTGCATCATTTCCGGCATTGGCATTGTTTGCCGCACTCTGTGTATCCGTCGTGTATACAAACGTAAAAATGTTTTCCGCTTCATTACTGCTTAAGGTTTTCGTCAGATTATATGCCTGCGGACGATAATTTTCAAAATATTTAAACGCCACCACCGGCTGGTCACCCACTGCACCATAGAAGGTCTCACTGTCTGAAAGTGCATTTCCATTGGCATCCTGATAATTCACAGTATATGCTACCATATTTCCCGCAATTGCATATGCTGCTACATACTCCTGATCAGATTCTACCACAAAGGCAGATTTTCCAACAGTATTATTATCCCTTCCGCTCTCCCGGATTCCACCAATATAATATTTTCCATCTTCCTTTAGCTGAATACAGGACTGTGCCCGAACCATAACACGGTCACCATATTTCAGTCCACTGATTTTTATTTTTTCTCCCTGGCTTTCCTTTTCAATCTGATAAGAAGAACCTGTTATATGATTGTCTACTGTAATTCCATTCGTATCTGAAAAATATCCCTGATTTCCAGAGCATAACGTTACTGTATAGGTATATTCTGTTTCATTTCCACCAACTTTTGCCCATGCCTGTACCGGAAATGCCAGTGTAAGTAATGTTGTAAATAAAATACTTCCGCGAAGAATACGTTCCATTCTTTCTTTTATTTTATTCTTCATCCCTTACTCCTCCTTTTCCAACCGATTTTCAGCTGCCTCATCTTCTTTTCGTGTCCTCTTCACTCTCACAACAAAAAGGACGACTAAAACAAGTCCTGCCGCCAGAGCAAGTGCCGAAAAAAGAAGCACCTGATTATTGTCACCCGTTTTAATAACGACATGATTCGACAATGGTGTTGAACCACTGGATAATAATTCTACCGCAAAATTCATCTGCAATTTTGCCAGGGTATCCTGATAGGTATTTCCCTGTGTCTCACCTTCCAGCTTTACGGTTAGTGCAATCTCTGCTTTTTCACCTTTCGCAAGCTCATCCAGATAGAAATAATCTTTCATTGCATTGGTTGCCTGGTGAAGACCTTCACCACTTTCTCCTACCGTATCTCCACCTACATTTTCACTGCTGTATAAAATACGGTTACTTCCATCCGGAGCCGTAAAAGAAAGTATGTACGAATACGCTCCTCCGGAAGCCACACTCTGTGAATCCTCAAGGCTCTGTAATACCTGATTTGTCATATACCACTGCGTATCCCCATCATAGGTATTCTTTAACTCCAGTCTGATATTTACCGTATCTCCCGGCTGAAGCTGATATATCGCATCATCAATATCTGCATTTTTAAATGTGCTGTTTAATTTTTCTCCATCAAACGTTACGTTCCAGTCATCACCGCTGGAAAACTCTTCTGCCTGTACCTGAACAGGGGCTGCTGCAACCAGAGCCAGAGCTGCCATGATACCAATCCATTTTCTCTTCATCTCAGTCTCCTCCTTACTGCAGTAATGTCAGATTTCCATTGGAATCAACAGAAACATCAACTCCCCAGGCACTCTTAATCGCATCCTGCGCATTGTGTGTCTGTACGGCATCCACTTCTGCCTCTACATGAAAGGAAACCCCATTATAATTAAATGTTGTAGTAGTGGTCTTAAGTCCATTTTCCTCCGTTGTATGCTCCGTTACCTTTGACGTTATGGAATTATCAATCTTTAAAGTATCAGAAAATGCCGGTGTACTCTCACCCACCTCCAATACCGATGGCCAGTAAAGAACAGTTCTCTCCTCCGTAGATGCATTTTCATCCACAATCCAGCCATTCTGGGTCAGGTTTAATTCAATCAAACTCGGAGCAAGTGTTGTTTCCTTGCTTCCATCCTCATTCCTCCAGCTCTTATAAATTCTCACACGGACATATTCATCAATATTGCCACTGTTTTTTACGGAAAGTGCTTCCTTATAATTTCTTCCGGCTACCAGCTTTCCATCGGTCTCATCCAGCATATCTGTAAGAAGTGCTCCCTGATTTTGCTTCCAGGCATCATCACTTCCTGCATAATCACGGCTGCTGATATCCTTAGAACCCTTGGCAGATTCTTCCACCAGAGTCACTCCGATATCATACATTTCCATCTGTGCAGTATAATTCTCACTATAGTAAGTAAGTGCTGCTCTCGCACTTCCAACCGCACTTCCTGCCAGAAGAAGTACTGCTGCACCCAATAATAAAAAGGTTCCTTTTCTTCCCTTCATTACTTTTTTCAATCGGCTCATTCTTCACCAGCCTCCCTTGCATCTGCAGTTCCTATATCTGTTCTGGTATCTGCAATCCGGTTCCAGTCTGCATATGGTGTTCCATCCTCTTCATAGAGAACCGGTGTACACTCCTGAACGACTACTACATTAAAACTCTCTTTATATTCCTCCGGTATTGCTATTTGGGCTAAAAGTTCTTCTGTATTGCCACTTACCGGAACAATATCACTATAATACCAATAGCCATCTTCGCCCTGATTCCATGACGAGCCGGACATAGTTAATGTAATCTGACTTCCTGCGAATACCTTTACTCTGACAAAGCAATCACTTTCTCCTGTATTTGTAAGTACGATATGCTTCTCCATATTTTCAACTTTTTCTTCTATTGTAGTTTCATTACCAAGTGTAATCGGATATCCTCCTTCCGCTTCCACATAAGTTGTAAAATACGCCATTGCCGGTGGCACTGCTGCCCCTGCAAGGAATACCAATGCTGCTGCAGTCAGCCAGAACACTTTTGTTTTTTTCTTCATCATCTTATATTCCAGCCTCCTTTAGTCTTTCTTTACACTATTATCCGGTAATTGTGTCCACTGCCATCCCTCATCTTCATCATAATCGAAATGATTGGTCACTCCGTAGCCCGGATTCAATCCGTGGTCATATGTATTATCAAACTCCACTGTTACGATTTCATCCGCACTGATTTCTGCTGTCTGCTGTGGCTCACTTACCAGTCTATAACCAGCCCCACTATATACCTCTGTCACAGTAACTTTTGCACCTGCCGGAATATGATCTGCAATTGCCGCTTTCGTTCCTGCCGATGAATGTGTGGTCGATACTACATTACTGTATACCGTATTACCATTTTCATCTACTGCTTCTATTGAAAATACAAAGGTTACCTCTTTCATTGTCTCATTATAGTTATCAAGATTTTTCTGTATAAGAAGACTTCCATACCGTGGAGAACGTTCCGGTTTTAGATTTGCTGTAACCTCATAAATCCATTTGTTTTCTGCGCCTGCAGAATGAAATGCCTGATTATCCGGCAACGCAATCAGACCTGGATTAAAATTATACTCATAAAAACCGGTTGATGCAGATTCAACCACAACAAAATATATCCCAGAATTCAGTTCTTTCTCTCCTGTTCCATCCGTAATCGTGCATTCTGTATCCGGGGTTTTATCCGAAGCGAGCTCCGCTGCCTTCGCTGTCATCTCTTCCCATGTAACATCTCCATTTACCGCATCTTTTAAAGAGAGGGATTTAAATTCTGATGTTTCGCTGTACTCTCCTGCTGCATCCACAGTCGCTACCTGATATATTTTAGCATGCAGTTCCATCCCATTCAGTTCTTCCGTATATTCTTCGCCCTTCGGCACAGATAAAGTCAAAGTACAAGGTTCTGCCGGATCTATTACATTGGTGGCATATGCAGATGCCACATGTAATCCTGCCGCTGCCAAAAACAACGTCAGTAATCCCGCAATATACCCTTTCTTTATTTTTAACTTTTTCATTTTCCACCCTCCTTAGAACCTCTTGAAGCTTTTCTATCTCGAATAATCTTTATCAAAACTGTAATCAGAATTGCTGCTGCAACTGCCAGTATTGCATATAACATATAATAATCTTTCACCGTCTGAAGCATAGATTCATTGGCTATTGCCTTCTCATCATCCTCTCCATTATACGGGACACTGTGACCACGCACCAGCAGTCTATGGCTGTTTACACCATATGGGGTGCAGGTGAAAAGTGTTACATAATCTTCCCCTTCGACATTCTTCATTGCATCTGTCAAAGTATCCGTATCATCCTTTTCTACCATCGGCAGAATCTGATCCACTTCATATGCAAGCACCTTATCCAATACATGCACATAGAATTTATCACCTTTTACAAGCTGGTCAATATCGGTAAAAAGTTTCGCACTTGGCAGTCCGCGGTGTGCTGCCAGTACACTATGTTTTCCCTCACCACCAACCGGAAGACTGGTTCCGGACATATGACCTGCGCCAATCTGTAATACTGCCTCCGAAGTTCCATGATAAATCGGAAGTCTCTGTTCTATTTTCGGGATGGAAATATATCCCATTATCCCATTATCTCCCGGATTTAATACGGACCAGTATTTACTTCCTCTCATATTCTGTTCTTCCTGCGAAAACGCATCCCCATCGAAGGTATTATTACCTATCTGGGAATTATATTCCTCTGCCATCTCCCAAAGCTTCTGATAGTCTACTTCATCCATATCTGCAACAGTTTCTTCATAACTGGCAATCGCCCTGCTCTGATGGTATTTATTCCATTGATCTGCCACAGTCGGATATGCAAAGATTCCCAGTCCGACCAGGAAAACCAGTCCAAGCAGAATTCCAGGTAATTTCTGCTTCCATTTCTGTTTCATTCCCTACTCCTTTTTCCTCTTCCAACTAAACCGCTGCCAAATCAAAAGTCCCAGTAAAATCCAGAACAGTAATATAATCGCAACTACAATTGCAACTGCAGAAGTATTAACAAGATATCCATCTGCCGTCACAAAGTTACCGCTTTCCTCCTGTGAAATCCGCTCACCCCTTACCAGCAGCCGATGAGAATTGATTCCATATGGAGTGCAGGTCATTAATGTACAATAATCTTTTCCATCTTCAATTGTAAGATTATTAATTTCCTGTGGTTCTACAATTTTAATCTGATTCACCTGATAAGTCAGTTTACGATCCAATACGGTAACGGTAAAGGTATCTCCTGCTTCCATTTTATCCAGATTTGTAAAAAGTCTTGCAGACGGAAGTCCTCTGTGTGCAGAAAGAACACTATGTGTGCCTTCTCCTCCAACCGGCAAACTACTGCCCTCTAAATGGCCTGCTGCAACCTGTAATACTCCTTCCGAAGTTCCATGATAAATCGGGAGTTCCACACCTAACTTTTCAATTGTAACATAACCCATGATGCCGGTGCCGGAAATATCAAGAATGCTGTTATAATCGCCAGCCTCTGCATAATTCAGAAATGGCCGGTTCACATCCTTTAATTTTTCATTGTAGGTATCAGCTTTTTTTAACATTGTGTCTTTTTCTTCTTCTGTCAGTGATTTTACGGCATTACTATAAGACGCAACGGCTCTTGACTGGACTTTTGAATTCCAGTAAGAACTAATTGGCGGATACAGCATCACGGAGAGACCTATGATAAAAACAAACACTAACATTACATTCAGTTTATCTTTCTTAAATAATTTCTTTAATGTCCTCTTCATAGATTTCTCCCTAATGCTGTCAAAGTCCCAGCGAGCGGGAATTTTCTTCCAGTCTCGTTCGTGTATAAACCGGCGGTTCACCGGAAATTCCCGGTGAATTACCGCCGTTCATCTTAAAATTCTAGTTTTTTGCAGTACGTTTTCTTGCGATTAACAATACAGCTGCTACAATCATGATAATTGCACCTACGGTATAGAAAATCTTAGTACCGATACCACCGGTTGCAGGAAGTTCAGTTCCACTTAAGTTCTGTACATCCGTGGATACAGCACCTGTTCTTAAAGTTGCTGTAAAGATTGCTTCTGTTCCTTCTGAAACAACCTTTCCAGAAGCATCCTTTACTACTAATGTCTTTAATTCCGGATTATCTGATGTTGTATCATAGGTTGCTTCTACTGAAAATACAAGATCATCTGCTTTATTGTATCCTGCTGGAACAGTTGTCTCAACCAATTTATACTGGCCTGCATCTACACCTTTGAAATAGAAGGTTGTTACTCCTGTAATCTCATTTCCAACTGCAACATAATCACCTGTAGTGCTGTCTAATTTGTAAAGGGTAAATCCTGCACCATCAAGAGGAGCATTGTTACCGTCTACCTTATTTGCAATTAAATTATATGTAAATACAATAACTTTATCTTCCGGAGTTACACCTGTGCCATCCCCATAAGGATTGTTGCTGTATTCCAGTTTGGATACGTTGGTGTTTCCACCTTCACCGATTACTGCATTTTCATTCAGTTTTGCGGTGTAATTTACAACTACTTTACTTCCAGCTTTTACTGCTTTGATATTCTTTAAATCTGCAAAACGAACTTCAAAAGTGCAGCTATCATCTAAATCTTCTGTAACTACTTCATAGCCGGTTGTTACTGCTGTTCCGTCCACTGTTACAGTTACAGAATCTGCATTGAAAGTAAGTCCGTCAGACATGGTATCATGGAATGCATAATAATAGCTTCCATAGTTATCGTATTTTGCATCTACAGTACCGGTTAACTGGAACGGTACATCATCTCCGATATCGTAATCTGCTGCATCCTGCCAGTCACTTTCTGCACCGGTAGAGTCATTTTTCTCTTTTACTTTCTTTTCAAGTTCCGGTCTGTCTTCCTTTGTTGTTACAGTTACGCTGTCATTTCCAGCTGTGTCTAACATAACAAGGGAATAGGTATCACCTTCATCACCTGTTTTTGTTTCTGCAATCAGGTAATAACCCTGATCAACACCACTAAATTTATCATCGGATGTTTTTGCTTCCGGCTCTAATGTCTTGATTTTTGCAAATACTGCATCTGCAAATGCACGGATGCCATCTGCATCAAGTTCTGAAATATAACTAATAACTTCTTTTTCATCTGTTTTTCCTGTTACTTCTTTTAATGCTGATGCATACTTATCATTTAATGTGTATGCAAATTTTCCGTCGCCACCATCTGTAGCATTTAACAGCTTATAAGCTGCATACTCAGAACCGTTTGCACCGTTCGTAATTGTAATATCTGCTGCATAAACAGTAACACCCATTGCGAATGCCATAACCATTGCAACCATTGCTGCAAAAAGTTTTTTCAATTTTTTCATTTTTGTTCTCCTTCTCTAACTTTTAATTATATCTGATACCTGAAACGGATTTTCTCAAAAGGGGACTTATACGCCTGCCCCCCCTTCTCTTTTCCGTCGCATCCGGTATCCATACAATAGGAATGCCGCCAGCATAATTGCTGCACCGCCTATAGTATAAACAGTAGTACCAGTTCCTCCTGTTGCCGGAAGTTCATAACCATATTCCTGATTCTTAACCTGAATCGAAATACTATCAAGATTATCATAATAGGTAAAGGTATATTTATTTTCTTTGCTTAATTCTGTACCCTTCTGACCTATTCCAACTAACTCATAACCATTTACCAGTTTTTCTTTTACCGTGTAGACCTGACCATCTTCCAACGCCTTATTGCCATTCTGGTCTGTAATGGTCTTCAATGCAACCGATCCACCCTGGCATACGGTAAATTCTGTAATATAATCAGATTCCTCCATTGAATCACCCTTATATAATGCAAAAGTAAAGGTTTTTGTCTGATCATATGGAAGTTCATTTCCATACGCATCCAGAACGTCTTTCTCAATTACCGGTTTCTTATAAATCTTTACTCCGACCTTTGGAGGCTCTGCCCGCAGTGTTTTTTCATTTCCGTTTACTTCTGCCGTATACTGGTATGCGAAGCTGTTCCATGCAGTCTCACCCGGGTTTGCATTCTCTCCTACTACTCCATTATATTTCATGGTAAGAATACAGCCCTTCTTTAATGCAAAGGTATCTGCCATCTTTATACGGAAGGACACATCATCTGACTGCCAGAAGGAATGCCACTGTTCTGTTGAAGTACCCGACATATCAGCTTCAGTAAAGCTTACCAGATTTGAAAATTCCACAAAATAATCCACGCCTTCTTCCAGCTGCCGTTTTGTGCCGCTCTCCTCAGTTACCCAGAGTTCCAGTCCTTCGGCATATGCAACAGAGAATTCACTGCCTCGTTTTTCTTTCTGGTTCAGTACTCCGGTATCATTTATATGTGGCATACTGTCTACAATAACCATCTGTGTAAAGGAGTTATTGCTGACATTTTCAATATTGTTGGTGTAAATCACATCTTTTCCATCTTCATCCAGATAAATGTAATTCTTTCCTTCCAGTCCAAGATAGCCGCTTCCCCGGTTATCTGAATTACCGGTTTCCTCTACCGTTTTCCATGAGAATGAACCGTAATCACCCAATGCATAAACGCAATCAGAAGCTTTTACTCCAATATATTTTCCACTGTCATCCGTCACCAGTTCTCCCATTTTTACACTGTTATCATCAAACGGATCATCCGGCAGGAGATATGCAGTGTTTTCATAAATCCTGTTCTCATATACTGTATTTCTGGTATATACCGTAAACTCCGCTTTTCCACCTGCAGGAATCTGATATTCTTTTCCCTCCAGATACAGTGAAAACTCGTGGGTCGCATTATCCGGTATCAGCTTCCATACTTCTTCCGACAAATCATACTTATGAAGTACATTATCATCCTCATCATAAATGGTCAGTACAAAAGCATTTTTGTCAAGTCCCAGGTGAAGGGTTTTATTGGTTGCCTCTTCTTTCGACAATATATGGAACGGAGACTGAACAGAATCTTTAATTGTATAATCGCAGATCGGAATGGTTCCATCGTTGCGTAACTCCAACAGCCACTTTGTCGTTACATTCGGCTGTATATTGTCCTTCTCTTCCAATTCAACAGCATTTTCCACATTTTTACCAGATGGTATATAGGACACTGCTTTCTTGGTAATTCCCGGAACAATTACATCCTTCGGTGTTATCATTACAGATGACGAAATAACACGCTTTTCTCCTACAATTCCTTTATCTTCCGATGTGCCGTTATTCTGTCTGGAATCATCCCTGGTTCCTCTCATTGTAATGTCATTTAGATTCTCACGATATTCCACATCCTTATCTACCAGTAAATCCACGGTATTGGTAATTGGAACATCTAATTCCACGTCTTTACTTACCTTGCACATCACAAAGAATGAAAGATTCTTTCCTGCCGGCAAATCATAACCTTTGCCATCGTCTCCAATCGTAAAGGTAACCATATGATTTTCCTTATCATCATTGGTCATTGCAATGGTAACATCCCTTACCAGACTTCTGCCATCGATATTGATTACCTGCGCCATGTTCCAGTCGTTTGACTTAATCGGTTCACTATAACTCTTTTCAATCCGAACCGGAAGCGTATATCCCAGGCCCGGACGTATTCCAACATATTCCAGACCATCCGCCATATGATCTTCCAATGTATCAATATGAACGGGATCTTCTCCTGTATTTGTTACTGTAATATTGTAAATCACATAATTTCCGAGATAATTTCCTTCATTTACACTCTTAGAGAATATGGACTTATCTTTTAACTGGCTGGTCTTCCACTGATGGAACTGATCCAGAATTGCCCACACACTCTTCTGCACATCTACCGCCTGATCCAGCTCCTTTTTTCCTTCCGGTTTCCCTTTTACCGTTACTGTATCCTTCATTCCATTTACGGTTGCACTATTGGTATAAGTAAAGGTTCCCGTCTGTTCATTCTCTTTATCATCCATATAAATGTAAGCATTGAATTCTTTTTCAATTACCTCACCCGGTAACATGGTGCCAATCTTCCAGATTAAACGGATTCCTTTATGTGCACTGATATTCATTCCATTGCTCTTGCCAATCCAGTATCTCCTTATCTGCACATATTCACCATTTATTTTTGTATAATAAGTTCCCCAGTCAGATGTATTATCTACATACTCTTTCCAGCTGATACCAGCCTCTACCAGTTCCTCATCATTTTTAGGATATCTGGAATTTAACGTTCCTGCCTGCTTTGCCTTATAAATCTTGTATTCATCCGAAGGAAAGACATGATATGGCATATCATCTGTCAATGACAGTCCGCCTTTCTTATATGCGGCATCTCCATCAGCATTTGTAATCGTTATGCTGTATTTAAATAATTCCTCTGCTTTAAAGGTTTCTCCACCTTCCCCGCCATTAACCTTCTTATCTACTGTAATCGGATTTTCAGTCTCAATTACAATTTCAGAATTCTCACCGGTTGAAGTACTCTTTACATAATTCTTAAAATGATAATCAGAAGCCTCCGGCAGTTCATTAACATCAACCTTACATACATACTTAATGGTTACCTTCTCCTTTGCATTCAGCCTGCCAAGAGAAAATGTCAGTGTTTTATCATTTATCTGTAAGCCAACATTGCGGCATCCACCGGTCGCATTGGTTGACTCTGCCACAAAATCCGTCTCGCCCTCCGGAACCTGTGCTCCATTCTTATCTATAACATACTGGAAAATAAGTCCTTTTGGCAGAGTATCTTCTAACGTCTGCTCAATGGTTTTATAATCTTCCATATTTTCAATCGTTATCGTATAAGTAACTAAATCACCATTCTTTACATGTAACCCGTCACCTGGTTCTTCCACTTTCTTTACAATATTGAGCTCCGGTTTTTTATAAACAACCGTCATTGTTGAACTCTTATCTTTATAAGAAGCTTTATTATGAATGGAAGTATTATTTTTATACTTTGCCATTTCTTCCTGGCTTTTTACATTAGCTGCAAAAGTAAATGTAACCTTTTCACCGGCTTTTAATGTACCAGGTGTAAAACTTATTGTTCTGGCTGCTTCGTCATACTCTGCTCCTTTATCACGGATTGCCTGTATCTGCTCCGATGTCAACGTCAGATGCTCCGGCAATTTATCAGTCACCTTATAAACGCTTCCATCTGAAGCTTCTCCTTTAATCGGATTGTTTCCCGTATTTTCTACCGTAATCGTATAATTAATGGTATCACCGGCAATTACTTCTTTCTTATCCGCCGTCTTAACAATTTTAAAGTCCTCTTTTATTTCCGGTCTTGACTTTACATCTGCAGACAATTTTGTGTGTTCATATTCTTTATAAGGAACAGATTCAAAATCAACATGATTTGTAATTACATCCTCTTTTACTTTTTCTGCGGCTACTGTAATGTAATTATCTGTTAATACTAATTTTGATACATTCAGACTTGCACTTACATTCAGATGCTCCTGTTCTCTTGTTGGCACACCATTTGTCATATACTGGTTCGGCACACTAATCTTATATGTAACAGTTTTTCCATCCAATGTCAGGCTTGTAACGGTTCCTCCCTGAAGATCAGTAAACTGGAAAATCACATTTCCATTGCTATCCACAATGGAAACACCATCTTCACTGACCTTGGTTCCTTCCGGAAAGCTGATTCCATCCGGTAATGTCAATACATCACTCAACTCTACATGATCTGTCCAGATTGCTCCCGTATCACCAACGCCACATGGATTCATACTGTTTGCAGTGATTCTATAATCTAATGTTCCTTCCAGCGTATTGGTCTTTCCATTCACCGGAATAATTTCCTTGCTGACAGTTTTTTTCAAATCCTGCCAGAGATTCGTTCCATGCCAGATTAATTCTGCCGGTTCAGAAATCACATCATTGTCTTTCTGATCCGGAATCTCCGGTGTCAATGTTACCTTGGAATCCTTTTCCATAATTCCATTTAAAGAATTAAACTGCAAGTCGAAGGAAACAGTTGAACCTGCAGGTGGCTCAAACTCTATGTAAGTCTCATCATCTTCTTCTACCAGTTTTACTTCCAGTGTTTCTTCTGTTGTTTCACTGACAGCTTTATAGGTAACCTGCATAACATCACTTTCTTCAAAACCGGTCAATGTAACTCCTTCCGGCAAATCACTAATCCGGATACGAACCGGTACCAGCTCTGTATCTGTCGGATTTGAGTTGGTTGCACTAACAGTTGCATATAAAGTCTGTCCATTTTTCCCATCATCCGGACTCTTCTGTGAAACACTCAAGTTAATACGCTCACTAATCGTGCCTCCGGCTGACGTCTGCTCTGTTTCCTTATTTCCTGTTGCTGCAAGTCCCGGAAGAATCAATCCCCAGACTACACCTACTGCCACAAGAACGCAGCATATTCCCAGTAAAATTTTTGTTCTTCTGCGGATTTTTCTCTTTTCTTCTGCTTTCTTTACATGTTTTCTTACATTTTCCTGCATATCCCTATCTCTCCCCATTTAAGGAATCCCATTTTACTCAATGGCCAGAATCGAAAAGCCACCTTTCCAATTATCTGCTCTTCTGCCACACACCCAATAGCTGAACTCCGGCTGTCAACCGATACCGAACGATGGTCTCCCATCACAAAATATTTGCCTTCCGGCACCTGATAAGGAAAATCAATATCACATTCCCCTAAATCTTTCTTTATTGCATATGGTTCATCTAATTTTTCACCATTTACATATACATTGCCGTCTTCGTCTATATCTATGTAATCACCTGCAGTTCCTATGACCCTTTTTACAAGAATCTTACTCTGATAGTAAAAGCCGATGATATCTCCCTGTTTGATTTTTGTGGTTTTCTTTATTACTACCAGTTCACCATTCTCTAATGCCGGTTCCATGCTCTTGCCCGAAACCTGCAATACCGGTACTAATCTCGTTGCAATCAATACTGAAATTGCTGCCACCACAAGCAGTATTCCAATCGCACTGAAAAGATGCTGCTTCTTCTCTCTGCGTTTGTGCTCCGCCTGTATACATTGAAGTGCCACATCTAATTCTATTTTCTTGTCCTTATTCCCGCCATTTTCTTCTGCAGTTCCCTGTGAATCCTTCTGGAGTCCCTCTATAATTTCAATCAACTCCCAGCGCTTCAGCTTGCGGAAATCCTTATCTGCCACAAACTGCACCCCCTGTTATTCTTTTGCTGCCCTTATTATGACCTTCCCCTGTCTTTTTATGCATGTGATTTTTCTTTTGTGTTGAATGTAAGTATATATATTTTTTATATAGAATTATGTCATATTCTGGCATATAGATTTGATTTTTCAAACGAAATAATCAGATTACTTTTCGTCTTGAAGATTATATTTTCTTTTTTTGCAATGAGCCAATACTTTTTCCAAAAAACAATTCGAAAGTACCACGAATTTTCTCTAAAATTATGTAGTTTTCAGAATTTTACTTTGATTTTATTCTTATAAAGTACCATTTTGTGTGTTTTCGCTTGCAACATCACCCTTATACGCCGCAGTTTGCATCATTGCGGAGCGTTTTTTACTTTACAGAGAAGCAATTTCCTGTATAGTAAAAAAAGAGACATAACTTACATTTCTGTAAATTACGTCTCTTTTATTTTACTTAATCGTCAGATTCTTCTGTCTAATCAGCTAATCTTATTTGTAAAGTTCAACTAATCTTAACAGATGTTCATAACGAGCCTTTGCAGCTTCCTCAGATGCTTTGAACAGTTTTTCTGCTCTGTCTGGGAAGGAACGTGTTAATCTGCTGTAACGTGTCTCGTTATTTAAGAAATCCTGGTAAGATCCATCACCTGGCTTAGAAGTCAATGTGAATGGGTTCTTTCCTTCTGCTTTCAATGCCGGGTTGTATGAGAATAAGTTCCAGTAACCTGCTGCTACTGCTTTCTTCATCTCATCCTGGCAGTGGTTCATTCCACCCTTAACACCGTGTAACTCACATGGAGCATATCCGATGATAAGTGAAGGTCCGTTGTATGCTTCTGCTTCAGCAATTACCTTAACAGCATTTGCCATATTTGCACCAAGAGCGATCTGTGCTACATATACATAGCCGTAACTCATAGCGATTTCTGCAAGGCTCTTCTTGCCAACTTCTTTACCAGAAGCAGCGAACTGACAAACCTCACCGATGTTAGAAGCTTTAGAAGCCTGTCCACCTGTATTAGAGTACATCTCTGTATCGAATACCATTACGTTTACGTTCTCACCGGAAGCAAGTACATGGTCTAATCCGCCGAAGCCGATATCGTAAGCCCATCCATCACCACCGAAGATCCATACAGACTTCTTAGCAAGGTAATTCTTCTTATCTAATGCATCCTTAGCATCCGGGCATCCTGCTGCTGCAGCTTTCTCTAACTCAGCAACTAATGCTTCTGTTGCAGGTGTATTAGCTTTTGTATCATTCTTAGTCTCTTCGAACTTGTCAAATGCAGCCTTTAATTCTGCGCTTGCTTTATCAGACTCAGCACATTTCTTAGCGCTTGCAATTGCCTGCTCACGAAGAACTTTCTGTCCGATTTCCATACCAAAACCATGCTCAGCGTTATCCTCGAATAAGGAGTTTGCCCAAGCCGGACCTTTCTTGGAATCTTTGTTTACTGTATATGGTGATGTTGCTGCAGGACCGCCCCAGATAGAAGAACATCCTGTTGCATTGGAAATATACATATGCTCACCAAATAACTGAGTAATCAAACGAGCGTAAGATGTCTCTGCACAACCTGCACAAGAGCCTGAGAACTCAAGCAATGGCTGATTGAACTGGGAACCTTTAACGGTATTGTCTGCCGGCATACCAGGTTTCTTTCCAACGTTTGCTACTAAGTAATCGAATACTGGCTGCTGATCTGCCTGTGATTCCTGAGGAACCATTTCGATTGCGCCTACTGGACATACAGTAATACACTCACCACATCCCATACAGTCTAATGGAGATACGCTCATTGTATATTTGTACTCGCCAGCCTTTGGCTTTGTATCAGCAAGTTTTGTCTGCTCTGGAGCAGCTTTTACTTCTGCTTCGTCTAACATGAATGGACGAATGGTTGCATGTGAACATACGAATGCACACTGGTTACACTGAATACATTTCTCAGCATCCCATGTAGGAACGGTTACGGCTGTACCACGTTTCTCATATGCTGCTGCGCCATGTTCGAACTGTCCATCCGGATTCTTTGCAAATGCAGATACTGGAAGGCTGTCTCCGTCCATCTTGGAGATTGGCTCCATTAAGTCTCTTACCATCTTAACAGTCTCAGGACGTCCGGTTAATTCCTTCGGAGCTGGATCTGCTTCTGGGTTAGACCAGGATGCCGGAACTTCAACCTTATGTACTGCGTCTACACCAGCGTCGATAGCTTTGTAGTTCATTTCTACGACAGCATCACCCTTCTTACCGTAGGATTTCTTAGCTGCTGCTTTCATGAATTCTACTGCATCGTCGATAGGCATAACGTTTGCAAGTTTGAAGAATGCAGACTGTAAAATTGTGTTGGTACGTTTACCCATACCAATTTCAATTGCTTTGTCAATTGCATTGATTGTATATAACTGAATGTTGTTATCAGCAATGTATTTCTTTGCTTCAGCATTCAGATGATGAGCTAACTCTTCGTCTGACCACTGGCAGTTAATCATGAATACTCCGCCTGGTTTAACATCCTGGGCCATCTTGAATCCTTTGATTACATAAGATGGGTTGTGGCATGCTACGAAGTCAGCCTGGTTGATGTAATATGGGCTCTTGATTGGCTTGTCACCGAATCTTAAGTGGGAAATTGTTACACCACCGGTCTTCTTAGAGTCATACTGGAAGTATGCCTGGATGTATTTATCTGTGTGGTCACCGATAATCTTAGTAGAGTTCTTGTTAGCACCTACAGTACCGTCTCCACCAAGACCCCAGAACTTACACTCTACAGTTCCTTCTGCAGATGTGATAGGTGCTGGCTTAACCTCTGGTAAGCTTAAGTTTGTAACGTCATCTACGATACCTACTGTAAATCTGCTCTTTGGAGCATCTTTTTCCAGTTCTTTGTAGATAGCGAATACCGATGAAGGAGGAGTATCCTTAGATCCTAATCCGTAACGACCGCCGCATAATACAACGTCGTTTAATCCTGCTTCACGTAATGTTGTAGCTACGTCTAAGTATAATGGGTCGCCTAATGCTCCTGGCTCTTTTGTTCTGTCAAGAACAGCAACTTTCTTTGCAGTCTTTGGAAGAACTTTTAATAAGGAAGCAGATACCCAAGGACGATACAGACGAACTTTGATTAATCCGACTTTCTCTCCTGCTGCTGTTAAGTAGTCGATTACTTCTTCTGCTACGTCACAGATAGATCCCATTGCTACGATAACACGGTCTGCATCTGCTGCTCCATAGTAGTTGAATAAGTCATAATCTGTACCAAGTTTTTCATTGATTTTGCCCATGTATTTCTCAACGATAGCTGGTAACTCATTGTAAGCTGTATTACAAGCTTCACGATGCTGGAAGAAAACGTCTCCGTTTTCATGAGAACCACGCATTGCTGGATGCTCTGGGTTTAATGCATGCTCACGGAATGCTTTTACAGCGTCCATGTTGCACATTTCTTTCAAATCTGCGTAATCCCATTTCTCGATTTTCTGAATCTCATGAGATGTACGGAATCCATCGAAGAAGTTGATGAATGGAACTTTTCCTTCAATTGTTGCAAGATGAGCAACTGGGCTTAAGTCCATAACTTCCTGTGGGTTTGTCTCACATAACATAGCAAAACCTGTCTGACGACAAGCATATACGTCACTGTGATCACCGAAAATATTTAAGGACTGGGTTGCAACGGTACGTGCTGATACATCAAATACACATGGAAGCTGCTCTCCAGCGATTTTGTACATATTAGGGATCATTAATAAAAGACCCTGGGATGCGGTAAATGTAGTGGTTAAAGCACCTGCTGCAAGAGAACCATGTACGGCACCTGCTGCTCCTGCCTCTGATTCCATTTCTACGACTTTAACCTGATTTCCAAAGATATTCTCCTGACCTGCTGCGGACCACTGGTCTACGGAGTCAGCCATTGGACTGGACGGGGTAATAGGATAAATAGCTGCAACGTCTGTGTATGCATAAGCTACATGAGCTGCTGCTGTATTACCGTCCATTGATTGTTTTGCTCTGGACATTATTTATTCCTCCTTATTTAAATAAAAAACTTATGTCTTATCGACCTAAATCACATTTTAGCATTTTATTTGTCGATTATCAAGATTATGGACTGTACGAAATGAAGAACAATCACGAATTTCTTCTATAAGAAGTTTTAGTTGCTTTTCCACTGTTTTTCTAGTATGATACGAATTGGTGCATAAGCATGAAAGCACCGTAAATTCAAAGAGTCAGGAGATTTGATTATGATAAGTGCAAACAATGTAACTTTACGAATCGGGAAGAAAGCCTTGTTTGAAGATGTAAATATTAAATTCACGGAAGGCAACTGCTACGGTCTAATTGGTGCCAATGGTGCCGGTAAATCTACTTTCTTAAAGATTTTATCCGGACAATTAGACTCCACCAGCGGCGATGTGGTTATTACACCGGGACAGCGTCTTTCCTTCCTGCAGCAGGATCACTTCAAATATGATGAGTACTCCGTTTTAGATACGGTTATCATGGGAAATAAACGTCTCTATGATATCATGAAGGAGAAGGATGCTATCTATGCAAAAGAGGATTTTTCCGATGAAGATGGTATCCGTGCCAGTGAACTGGAAGGCGAATTTGCTGAAATGGACGGCTGGAATGCAGAATCCGATGCTGCCATGTTATTAAATGGTCTTGGCATCCCGACAGAAGACCACTACACCACTATGCGTGACCTTCCGGGTGCTACCAAGGTTAAGGTTCTCTTAGCCCAGGCATTGTTCGGCAATCCGGACATTCTGCTCTTAGACGAGCCGACCAACCACTTAGACTTAGATGCCATTGCATGGCTGGAAGAATTCTTAATTAACTTTAACAACACTGTAATCGTCGTATCCCACGACCGTTACTTCTTAAATAAGGTATGTACTCATATTGCCGATATCGATTATGGCAAGATTCAGTTATATGCCGGTAACTACGATTTCTGGTATGAGTCCAGCCAGCTTCTTGTTAAGCAGATGAAAGAAGCCAATAAAAAGAAGGAAGAAAAGATTAAAGAGTTACAGGAGTTCATTTCCCGTTTCTCTGCGAATGCTTCCAAATCCAAACAGGCAACTTCCAGAAAACGTGCCCTTGAGAAAATCGAACTGGATGAAATCAAACCTTCCAGCCGTAAATATCCTTACATTGATTTCCGCCCACAGCGCGAAATCGGCAATGAGGTTCTTACCGTAGAGGGTCTAAGCAAAACTATTGACGGTGTAAAAGTATTAGACAATGTATCCTTTATCTTAGGACATGATGATAAAGTAGCTTTTGTCGGAAGCAACGAGCTTGCCAAGACTACCCTCTTTAAGATTCTTGCCGGTGAAATGGAGCCGGATGAAGGAACTTACAAATGGGGTGTTACGACTTCCCAGTCCTATTTTCCGAAGGACAATACCGAAATCTTTGATACTGACCTTGTTATCACAGACTGGCTGACCCAGTATTCCGAGATCAAAGATGCTACTTATGTACGTGGTTTCTTAGGAAGAATGCTTTTTGCCGGTGAAGACGGCATGAAGAAAATGAGAGTCCTTTCCGGAGGAGAAAAAGTGCGTGTACTGCTCTCCCGTATGATGATTCAGGCTTCCAATGTCTTAATCTTAGATGAGCCTACCGACCACTTAGACATGGAGTCCATTACCGCATTAAACAACGGTCTGATTAAATTCCCGGGTGTTGTACTCTTCGCTTCCCGTGACCACCAGTTCACACAGACCACTGCCAACCGCATTATGGAGCTTCTTCCAAATGGCGGACTCATTGATAAGATTACCACTTACGATGAATACTTAGAAAGTGATGAAATGGCAAGAAAACGTCAGGTTTACTCCATGAGTGAAGAAGACGAGAATGATAACTAAAAATAGCTTTTAAGATAGAAAGCAGGTGTTCCAATCAGAACACCTGCTTTTTTGCTTTACCGAAAATTGCTTTCCTGTAACACACATTTCTTGTTATTTGCATATATTATTTATACCTGACATTTACACCGTCATTATGCGAATCATAATTATTAACCGGTCACTTAGGTTGTCGTATTATAAATCTCTCCGGTATTATAATTGTAGGTATATGTACCTGTATTACCATATGTATTGCCCTTGGATGCTTCCCGTTCTGCATAATAATCTGCCAAAGATGCTTTTGCAGATACCTGATATCCATAGGAACCATTTCCATTGAACAAAGATTTTACCAAAGACATATCTGCCTTCTTAAAGGTATCCTCATCAATACTGAGTTTGTTATCTACACCAACGGTAATTCCAACCTTAGAAAGTAACTTTTCATTGGAATCTGTAGTCCGAACCATGGAAGAAACTGCATTGAGAATTCCATTGGTATTGGAATCTTCTGATTTCTTCAGCAGGTTATTGTAGCTGTCTACAAAAGCACTTACTTTCTTATAAATTGCGTCTTTATCATAATCTGTTGTGGTATTACCCTTTGCATCGGTTGTTGTTACTTTGTTAAATACAGACTTCTTGGTCTTATCCAGTAAAGCATCGGATGCACCCTTCAACTCTTCCGCAGCATCTTCAATTTTTGCTAATGTCTTAGTATCATCCTTTGCAGTAGACGTTGAAGTCTTCTTGTTTGTCTCTACAATCTTGCTGGCAGAATCATTTCCACCATAATATGCCTTCATCAGTTTAAAATAGGAACCGGTACGAATTGCAGAATAATCAGCAATATTAATTCCTAACAAACCGCTGTTTGAAGTTCTGCTTCCATTTGATAATCCGGAAAACAATGTGTTAATTGAATTCAAATCATAATTTGAAATGCCTATCATATAATCACTCCTTTGATATCTGATGTGTAACATCCTTGTCCCACGTCTGCCTATTGTTAAGTCTATTATAGCATTTTAGGCACAGGATTGCAATATTGTGTAAAATCCACAACTTTTTATGTGATTTTTTTCATCTATTGTAACTTTTCACAAAGTTTTTATGGTTTGTTCATAGTTTTGTCATATTTATAGCATACTATAGAACCATCAAAAGAAACTCATGTTTTTAGATATATTTTTTCATAATAGCCTCGGCATCCGAAAGATGTCGGGGCACTCCTCATTTTAGGAATAATTTTTTATGTTGGCTGGATACCAATATATTTGATAACATAAATTACAGGATTTAACAGGTTTCTATGTCAGGCATAAAATACCGCAGTTCTAGAACACATATTTTTCTTTTTACAATATAAAGTGTCTTTCCAATGTTTGACAAACTATCAGCACGGTTCGTCAAAAGGACGGATGTTTGACAAAATTTATTAGGGGCACTTAGAATTTCGTATAGCAACCGGCAACGCCGGCACAGGATGTGCCGGCGAGGTGCAATCTGAACATGGATGTGAATTTGCACCGGTTGCCGGGCAAAACACAATATGTTTCGAAATTCTTAGTGCCCCTTATAAACTTTTGTGTAACATCCGTCTTTGACGGACAGTGCGGATAGTCAGTCAAAGCAACGGAAAGACATTTTGTAATCAAGAAAAAATATGTGCTAAGAACTGCAGATATTCCATGCCAATTAACATAGAAACCTGTTAAATCCTGCAATGCTTTGTTATTCAACATTATTGGTATCAAGTCAACATTAAAATCCATCCTACAAATTCTCAATCTGCCAGTCTATCGGTGCTACTCCATGCTCTTCTAAAAATGCATTCGCCTGTGAGAAATGTTTGCATCCGAAGAAACCACGGTATGCCGAAAGCGGGCTTGGATGAGGTGCTTTTAATATCAGATGCTTCGGATTGGTAAGCATCGGAATTTTGCTCTGTGCCGGTCTGCCCCACAGCATATAGACAACTGGTCGATCCTGGGCATTGACCGCCTGGATAATGGCATCCGTAAAATGCTCCCATCCTTTGCCCTGATGGGAGTTCGCCTGATGTGCACGGACGGTCAGAACCGTGTTCAATAATAATACACCCTGCTTTGCCCATTTTTCCAGATAACCATTGTCAGGGATATAGCAGCCAAGGTCATCCTGTAGTTCTTTATAGATGTTCTGTAAAGATGGTGGAATCTCTTTCTGATCCGGCAGTACGGAAAAACTAAGGCCATGTGCCTGATGTTCATTATGGTATGGATCCTGTCCCAAAATCAGCACCTTTACTTCTGAAAGCGGTGTTAAGTGCAAGGCATTAAAGATATCATCTGCCGGTGGATATACCACATGGGTGCTGTATTCTTTTTTTACAAAATCATATAAATCTCTGTAATATGGCTTTTTAAACTCGGCAGATACACTGTCCAGCCAGTCATTGGTAATCATTGCCATAGTTTTATCTCCTTACTGATACCCCGCGACCTGCAAGATAATTCTTAAGGTCCATAATTTCAAGTTCTTTATAATGGAATAATGATGCTGCCAGTGCTGCATCTGCTTTACCCTCTGTCAACGCTTCATAGAAATGTTCTTTCGTTCCGGCTCCACCGGAAGCAATGACCGGGATAGATACATTTTCTGCAATCTGTCTGGTCAGTTCCAAATCGTAACCGGCTTTCGTGCCATCACAGTCCATACTGGTCAAAAGAATTTCTCCGGCTCCAAGCTTCTCGACTTTCATTGCCCATTCTACCGCATCAATACCTACATCAATTCTTCCGCCATTTTTATAAATGTTCCAACCGCTGCCATCTTCTCTTCTTCTCGCATCAATGGCAACAACCACACACTGACTTCCGAATTTGTCTGCCGCATCACTGATTAACTGTGGTGTATTAATTGCAGAAGAATTAATAGAAATCTTGTCTGCACCTTCCCTAAGCAGCACTTTAAAATCTTCTACACAGCGGATTCCTCCGCCTACGGTAAATGGAATAAATACATTTTCCGCTACACGTCTTACCATATCTACTACTGTATTACGGTTATCCGAAGATGCTGTAATATCTAGAAATACCACTTCATCTGCTCCGGCTTTATCATAGGCTGCCGCAATTTCCACCGGGTCACCGGCATCTCTTAAATTCACAAAGTTCACACCTTTTACAACTCTTCCATCATTGACATCCAGACATGGAATAATTCTCTTGGTAAACATTATTTCACACCTCCCTGTAATGACGCAAAGTTCTTAAGTATCTTCAGTCCAACGGAGCTGCTCTTCTCCGGGTGGAACTGGCAGGCAAAGATGTTGTCCTGCTCCACAGATGCATGAATAGTGACTCCATATTCTGTAGTTGCTTTTACGATTTCTTCATGCTTTGCCTGTAAATAATAAGAATGCACGAAATATACATAGGCATCCATCGGCACATCCTGAAACAGTCTTCCATTATTCTGTAAATGCAGGGAATTCCAACCGATATGCGGAATTTTCAGCCCATAGGTATCTGGGATCCGCACAATTTTTCCCTCTAAAAGCCCAAGTCCCTCTACTCCTTCTGACTCTTCGCTTCCTTCAAACATTAACTGAAGTCCGAGGCAGATTCCAAGGAATGGCACTTTTCTTTCACAGACTTCATGGATGACCTTGTCCAGTTCATAGCGTTTCAGATTATCCATTGCCACACCAAAAGAACCAACGCCCGGTAAAATCACCTTATCTGCCTGTTCAATGGTATGAAAATCTCTTGTAATTACGCTTTCCTCACCCAGATATGCTAATGCTTTTTCCACACTCTTTAAGTTTCCTGCATCATAGTCAATAATTGCTATCATAATGTTCTCCTATTCCAGTCCTGCTGCTGCAAGTATCCCCTGAATTGCCTTTGTATAATCTGTTCTCTTTGTCATCGCATGCAATTCTGCTGCCTTTTCCTCTGATACACCAAAATGGTCTGATAACTGCTGCAAAATCTGATTCTTCAGTCCTGCCATTTCGTCTGTTATCTCATATTCCTGAGCCAGGTCTGCGCCATCTACGCATCTGCCATATCCACGAATCAGTGCGTCTAAAGCCATCTCGTTTTCATTGATTCCGCTTAAGCTCTCATAAGACTGATATTCGCTCTGTATGGAAGCCAGCACCTGTGCCTTCTTATAGAAATTCTCGTCTTTTCCCTTTACAGAAGAACCAGCTATGGTCTGGAATGCTGTTGCATAGGAGCCGCTTGCAAAATCATCCTTTGCCTGCTGCATGTCCTGCCCATACTGTAAATTGGAGCTTCCCAGCAAAATCAAAATAAGAATGGAAAGTGCCATAATAAAAATCAGAATAACCGGCTTCTTCGGAAGAGGTGGCGTACGGTCTATTTCTTTTGGAGGCTTCTCTTTCTTTACCTTTGGCGCCTTCTCCTTCTTCGCCTTTTCCTTCTTTTCTTTTTTCTCTTTCTTTTTCTTCTCTTTCTTGCCCTTCTTACCGGCTCCCTCGTCTGCATCCATCTCTTTTAAGATTTCTCTATTTTCGGATGAAATGCTGCCAAGGCTGTCATCTTCTGCAATCTTTGTATCATCCTCTTCTTCATCCGGTCCAAATAAAGCGGACATAATTTTACTGAAGAATCCCTGTTTTTTTCTCTTTTCCTTTGCTTCCTTTAAATCCTTTAATTCTTCGATACTTCCAAGGCGTTCAAATTCATCCTGGACCTCACTGTCCTCATCTTCTGAATGCTCTAATTCTTCTCCATTTTCATCTGCTTTCAGCAAATCGCCGATATCGGATAAGTCAGCATCTCCAGATAACATATCCATAAGATTAATGGCATCATCATCTTCTGAAAGAAGTGGTTCCTCTTCCTTAGATTCTGTCTTTGATGCTTCCGGTATCTCCGCCGCCGAATCTTCATCCGGCGTATCAAAGAAGCCCAGCGTCTCTTCTTCCTCGGAAGCATCATCTTCTGGTGTTTTCGACGTATCCGGGTGTTCTTCCTCTCCGGAATCTCCAACCTTCTTCCGGACCGCATCCATGATATCATTCACATCTTCCATCATATCTGATGCTGCAGACTCATCTGTTGCCATATCTGTGGTTCCTGATGAGATTGACTCCGAAGCTTCCTCGACATCGGATGTCTTGTCTTCATTGACATCAATATCTGCCTGATTTGATGCCTCTTCGTCTAATTCCATTTCGAATTCCTGCAGGAAATCATCTGCTGCTCCTGTTGCCAGCTCCTGTTCAAATTCACGCTGGAATCCTGTGCCGGAGTAGTCCTCGTGCTTCTTTTCCACCGGCTTTTTCTCCCGTTCTCTTGGCTTTGCAGCTTCTTCATTCATTGATTGAATCAGATTCTCGATATCCTTCTTATTATTTCTTCTGTTAGCATCTGAAACTGAATTCAGCAAATCGTCCAGATAATCTTCACTCTTACTCAAATTTATACCTCCATGTATCCAAGTTGCCTGTATATCTGCTTACAGGGTCTGCCACAACATCTCCCAGCAGATGCCGGACAGCGTAAAGGAAAGGGATGTGATGTAACATCACACCCCTTTGTCTGCGTTCTTTCCTTACTTTCCAGTCTGGTCAATCAGTCTGTCGATAGCCTGTACCAGACTTCCAATCTCCGGTTTAGTCAATTGGGCGTCTGCTCCGAGTGATTCACCTTTTCTTCTCATTTCATCATTTACCAGGGAAGAGAAAATGATTACCGGAATATCATGCATGTTATCGTTCTCTTTTACCAGTTTTGTTAACCGGTGTCCGTCCATCAATGGCATCTCGATATCTGTAATAATACAATGTACTTTATCTTTTACATTGCCGGCTTTCTCATAAGCACAAAGCTTGTCCCATGCTTCCTGTCCGTTCATATTGACATTCAGGTTGGTATAACCTGCTTTCTTCAGACAATCTGTAATCAATTTACTTAATAATGGGGAATCCTCTGCGATCATAATCGGGGAATCATTACGGTTACGATTTTCCAGATGCTCTACATCAGATACCTTAAGTCCTGTTTCCGGACTGATATCAGAAATAATTTTTTCAAAGTCAAGAATAACAATCAACTGTCCATCCAGTTTAATGACTCCGGTTGATACACCCTTGTCCTGGACATTAATTGTTGCATCCGGTTTGATAATCTCTGACCAGGAGACACGATGAATTCCAATAACCTGATCTACATGGAATGCAATATTTAATTTATTAAAGTTTGTGATAATAAACAAACCTTTTCCTTCTTCATCCTGCATACCAAGGCATCTTCTCAGGCTGATTACCGTCAGCATGGTATCTCGTGGCATAAAGATTCCTTCCACACTCGGATGTGCATTTGGTACCGGGGTTACCGGCTGATAGGATAAAATCTCACGAATCTTCGCTACGTTAATTCCGTAATGATTATCCCCTAAAGTAAACTCCAGCACTTCCAGTTCGTTCGTACCATTTTCTAACAGAATATTTGTCTCCATTTATGTTTTCCTCCCAAGGTCATTTCTTAGAATATTTCTATTTCGAATTATAACATAATATCACATAAAAATGCACCGTTTTTTTACAATTCTCTAGATATTTTTACCATTTTATAGATTACAGGTCTTATGCACCGTGTTTTCGACTACTTCCAGAGAGATTTTACTCAAATCTTCCGGTGTACTTTCCGGCACCTCAAAGAGTAAAACCGTATCTGTACCACTTCCTGCTTCAATAGTTCCCTGATATGTTCCAAAGTCATTTAACAGAATTGTGACCTGTGCAACAGCTTCCACGCTGTCATTTAACGTCACGCGGAATGACACCTTGCGGCTTAACATATCACAAGCTACTGCTTCCGTTCCAGCATTCTCTAAATGAAAATGTAAAACCAGGTATTTATTTCCGGCATCCGGCTCTACCATATAGGATGAATTCTGCTGATAAGCTGTTGCAAATTCCGCACCGGTGTACTGCGTATCAATACCCGGTATTGCTACTGCATCGTTTAAGGACACACTGTTGTCCGATGCCGCATTCTCCGGAGTTCCTGTTGCATCTCCACCTTCTGATGGCATCTGCTCAGTGGAATCCGGCTGTTCCACAGCCTCGGTATCTGCAGTCTCTGTTGTCTCTTCACTCTTCGATAGTCTTACAATTCCATCCTGCTGCTTTATATTATACTTTGATACTACATGTGCTGCATAATCTACAATTGTCTGTTCTTCCTGCTCCGTTAATTCAATCGGCTGCTCTCCGCATCCGCCTAATAATAACGCAGCCAACAGCACGCATGCCGTTGTTTTTATCTTTCTGTCCCTCATAGGCGCTCCTTAACTTATCAATCTATTCCCATGTTAGCATTTTTCCGGCTTTCAGGCAATAGTTATTTCACATTCTTCCTCGTTATCATCGCGATTGCTGGTGTCTAATTCTATCCAGAATTCCACACCATCCTCATGGTTAATGACTCCGCACTGCTGATGCATGGAATCCATAATTGCTTTTACAATGGACAGACCAATTCCGCTGCCTCCATAAGCTCTGGTTCTTGCTTTATCTACCTTATAGAATTTAATCCAGATATTATCAATGTCTTCTTCCGGAATCGGCTTTCCGGTATTAAACACGCTGACTCTTACTACATCCTGCTTACATTTATAAGAAATTTTAATCCGGTTTTCACCTTCCAAATGGTTGATTGCATTGCTCAGATAATTGGTTATAACTTCTTCTATCTTAAATTCATCCGCCCATACAAAAAGCGGCTGCTCGTCAAATTCCAGAATAGCCCCCTTCTGTTCTAAGATAATGGCATTACTGGCAGTTACTCCACGTATCAGTTCGGTGATATCAAACCGTTCCATCACAATAGCATCATTCCCAAATTCCAGCTGATTCAAAGTAAGAAGTTTCTTTACCATGCGGTTCATCTTCTCTGCTTCATCTGTAATGACCTCACAATAGAAATTTCTGCTCTCCGGATCGTCCTGCACACATTCCTGTAAGCCTTCTGCATAACCCTGAATCAGTGCCAGCGGTGTCTTTAGCTCATGGGAAACATTTGACAGGAAATCTTTTCTCATCTCGTCAATCTGTTCCTTCTTTTCGATATCTATCTTCAATTCATTATTAGCACTCTTTAATTCCGATATGGTCCGCTCTAAGATTTCCGATAGCTGGTTCATATGCTCGCCCAACTGTTCAATCTCATTATCTCCCTTGACTTCATACTTCGCATCAAAGTCGAATTCTGCCATTTTCTTGGATATATCTGTAAGCCGCAGAATTGGGTTAGTAATACGGCGGGTAACAAAAAAAATGATAATACCACTCACTATTACCGCAACAACTCCTACATCCATCAGCAGACGATTAGACACCTGCGCACTTTCCTTGATACTTTCCAATGGAGTTCTCGCCAGCAAAAGATTACCATCTGCCAGGGTTCCCCAGAGAATCAGATAATCCGATTCCAGCCTGGTATCCTCTTTTTCTCCCATGACATAATTGTCGTTTGCTTTCAGTACTTTCATATTAAGATGCATATCATCATTCTGCACACTTGCCATGATAATTTCCATAAACTGCATCCTGAGATTTTCCACACCATTGGTAGAAGAACGCACTACTGTACCATCGGATGTAATAATTAAAATCGTCAGGTTACCATTGGAACAGATTTTTTCAAAATCTATATCATAATCTGATGTATTTAAGATTCCCTGTTCACTGGCCGCATTAATCTGCTGAAACCCATTTTCCAGCACTTCCTGCTTATAGCGGGTATAATAGCCTTCCAGCAGGGTAACATTAAGAAGCCAGCACAGTAATACCGTGCCGGCCACTAATCCAACGATAGTCAATGTAATCTGCGTTGTAATGGAATGCTGTTTTTTCTTATTCTTTGCCATATATCTTCCACCTTATCACATTCTATTGCGGTGCATCAATGTCCAGCTTATAGCCCATACCCCAGATTGTCTTGATATAGTCCCCTTTTTCGCCCATCTTGCTACGCAGCTTTTTCACATGGGTATCGATGGTTCTGGCATCACCGAAATAATCATAATTCCATACATGATTCAGAATTTTCTCACGGGATAAAGCAATTCCCTTATTCTCCATGAAATATGCCAGAAGCTCAAATTCTTTATAGCTCAAATCAATATTTTTGCCGTCAATTGTTACCATGTGGGCAGCCTTGTCCATTACAATGCCGCCTACTTCCAGCACATCATCTTCTGTATAATTGCCGGTTCTCCGCAAAATTGCCTCTACCCTTGCCACCAGAATCTTCGGGCTGAATGGTTTACTGATATATTCATCCACACCAAGTTCAAATCCTAAAAGCTCATCACTTTCTTCACTCTTGGCTGTCAGCATGATAATCGGTGTCTTGGAACTTTCCCTGATTTCCCTGCATACATCCCAGCCGTTCATCTTCGGCATCATAACATCCAGAATGATCAATGCAATATCTTTATTTTTATAAAATACGTCTAAGGCTTCTTCTCCGTCTCCTGCCTCTAACACTTCAAAGTTCTGTTTTACCAGGAAATCCCTCACCAGCTTACGCATACGGCTTTCATCGTCTACCACCAGAATTTTACGTTTTTCCATATTTGCTTCCCTCTTCTTTTTTCTATAGTTTAACGGATAAATATGTCAAATTTGTGTTCTTCTGCGATTTAATTCTGCTTTTCCAAAGCATCCAGTGCCGCTTCTCTTTCATCCAGTTCCTGTTCCCACTCTTCATATTTATTAATGATTTTCGTCTCATAATTTAAGATTGTGGTACTGCCACTGGTAAGGCTGATGGCAAACATGGCAATAACAATAATAATCAGCACAATATTCACAGAAAGTAAGATGCGGCAGCGCTTCTGTAATTTCGTTTCCTGTTGTTCCTCTGAATTTTTATCAGCATTTTCATTCTGGTGCTCACCAGATTTTTCTTTGCCAGCTACATGGTCAAGGTCTAAGCCCATATCTTTCACCGGAATACCTGGTATTTCGGATGCATCCACCCCGGGCAGTCCTTTCAGATAATCCTGCAGTTCTTTTAGATAGGCATATCCTATCGGTGTATGGAACAATTCCTGAGCCATGATTCTCTGGTAGATTTCCTGTACCATCTGTGGATTATCCATATTCATATTATCATGTATGTACTGGATTCCTTCCACTTCCTTTTTTGCCAATTTTGCCTGTTCTTCATTTTCAAATACGAATCCACTTACTTCCCAGACTTTGCCATCTAATTCTTTTTGTTCCATATTTCCTCCTGCAATTTACAATCCCAGAAAAGTCTTTTTATAAAATGGTGCAACCTCACCAATCAGCTCCATTGCCTTTTCGTCTGCTTCATGCATATCAAGACGCATATAGCCAAGGGACGGCTTTACAGCTTCAGCAATTCCTTCAAAGACGCTCTTTCTCTCACCCTTAAACTCTACAACCAGCAAATAACTAATGTCATCCTTACGTTCAATCTTCGTTACCAGATATGCTTTCTTGATATTCTTCTGTTTCTTCATATATTCACTGAGTATCTGTTTCAGTTCATCCGCCTCCGCAATTGGCTCACCAACAAATACACCCGTTTTCTTTTCAACAAGATTGCCAGATGCCATCTCAGCTTCCTGCCTCTTATAGCGTTTGAAATAACCTATAATAATTTTCTTCCGGTTCTCTTCTACCCGAAGTTCCATACTGCCCGGATTGATTACAAAATCTCGCTCTCCTGCAATCTTCATCAGCTGGTCAAAACTGACTTTCTGTCCCTTCCATTCCTTTACATTATAAATCTTCTGAAAACTCTGCCAGTCTGTATACACCGGCATCCACTGTGCTCCATTGCTATCCTGTAACAATGCAAACTGAAGGGCTGTTCCCTTTTTTCCGTCTGCATCCTTTTCTTCCTTCGGGTCCTCTACCACTTTTACCGGACATAAGAATTCCCCGCGGACTACCTCTTTTAACATACGGTCACATAAGAACTGCTCCGCACGTTTCCACTGTTCATCTTTCTTTTCTTCAAATAAAATCTGTCTGTGTCTTGCCATTGCAAGAATCAGAGCCGGATTTACAACCGGAATCTGCGCTTTGGAAAGCTCGGAAAAATCCGGTGGTGGAAGCAAGTCATCTCTTTTTAATCTGCAGGAATAGCTTCCCACATCCAGTATCAGATCTTCCATACCCCACCAGTGGAGGTTTGCCCAGAAGAACATCTGCTTGTCTCCTCTGATTCCTTTTAATTCCAGTTCTACATTCTGCTCTTTATAATGTTCTATTGCCTTTTGGGCAAATTCTTTCGTTGAAAAGATTAATACACTTCCATCCCCCATAACACGCGGGTAACCGGTATGCTTGTCCCATGCGCAGTAAAGCTCTTTGCATCCCTTTATTTTATCTGCCAGAATCTTGTTAAACACTTCTATCTTCTTTAAAAAGTTATCTGCCACAAAGGTTTTCTTCTTATGATGTACTTCTGCAGAACGAATCAGAAATTCCAGTTCCTCTAAAGTAAGCTTTGCAAGTTCCTGTTCATCCGGCATTTCATAATTCAAAAGATGGGTCTCTAATAATTCTTCTTTACGCTCTTTACTAATTTCCATGTTCTTCTCCTATATCTTTCCTTAAAACAATCACGTTATTTCTATTTTAATATAAAAATGCTATAAAGTAAAATAGAATCCTTCCGGATTCTACTTTATCTTTCACGCAGTTTACATCAGTTCTTCAATGACTCCTGTTTCATTGTATTTTCTGCAGTCAATGACACGCTGATTGGAAGAACCTTTGAATTTTAATGTAATATCATATAGCTCTGCCACATAAGGGCCATCCACCAGCACATCGATTAAGGATAATAATTCTTTCGTATCCTCGGTATATCTTCTTCCCTCCGGTACCAAATCCTTATCCAGTACATATCCGGTATATGCCCATATGTCTTTTTCCGGATGTTCCGTCCGCACCCGCTTGATAAATGGAAGCAGTGCATGCTGGTTTTCCGGTTCAAAAGGGTCTCCTCCCAAAAGAGTCAGTCCCTTGATATAGGGAGATTCCAAAGATGCAAGAATTTCATCTTCTACTTCTTTTGTAAATTCTTCTCCATTTTTAAAGTCCCATGTTTCCGGCTGAAAACACTCTTTACAGTGGTTCCGGCAGCCGGATACAAACAGCACCGTTCTTACACCGGTGCCGTTCGCAATATCATTATATTTAATCGCTGAATAATGCATTTTCTTTTCACTTTCTTTTTATAAGTGAAGTACACGCTCCTTGATTTCCTGGGTTCTTCCCTGATTCCAGAACTGGGAACCAATATAACCACAGGTACGTCTTGCCACGTTCATCTTATCCTGATCACGGTTGTGGCAATGCGGGCACTCCCATACTAATTTTCCATCATCATCTTTTACAATCTGAATCTCACCATCATAGCCACATACCTGGCAGTAATCGCTCTTGGTATTTAACTCTGCATACATGATATTCTCATAGATGAATTTCATTACAGATAAAACAGCATCCAGATTATCCTGCATGTTCGGAACTTCCACATAGCTGATTGCTCCACCCGGTGAAAGTGCCTGGAACTGGGATTCGAATTTCAGTTTGGTAAATGCATCGATATTTTCGGTTACATGCACATGATAGCTGTTGGTAATGTAATTCTTATCGGTAACACCCGGAATAACTCCGAAACGTTTCTGTAAACATTTTGCAAATTTATAGGTGGTAGACTCAAGCGGTGTTCCATATACGGAGAAATCAATATTTTCTTTCTCTTTCCACTCCTTGCAGGCATCATTTAACCGCTGCATTACCTTTAAGGCAAATGGTGTTGCTGCCGGGTCGGTATGTGGTTTTCCAGTCATATATCTGGTACATTCGCAAAGTCCTGCATAGCCCAGTGAAATAGTAGAATATCCACCATATAAAAGCTTGTCTATGGTCTCGCCCTTTTTCAGACGGGCAAGTGCTCCGTACTGCCAGAGAATCGGTGCCACATCAGAAGGTGTTCCCTTCAGGCGGTTATGACGCGCCATCAATGCACGGTAGCAAAGGTCCAAACGCTCATCAAATAGCTTCCAGAATTTTTCAAAATCTCCGCCGGAAGAGCACGCCAGATCTACCAGATTCAAGGTTACCACGCCTTGATTGAAACGACCGTAGAACTTTGGCTTGCCATCTTCATCATGATATACGGTAAGGAAGGAACGGCAGCCCATACAGGTATAGCAGTTGCCATCTTTTAATTCCTTCATTTTCTTCTCAGAAATATAATCCGGAACCATACGCTTTGCAGTACATTTTGCTGCTTTCTTGGTCAGATAATAGTATTCCGAATCCTCATGGATATTATCCTCTTCCAATACATAAATCAACTTTGGAAATGCCGGTGTAATCCATACGCCATCCTCATTCTTAACACCCTGATAACGCTGGTCTAGCACTTCCTCTATAATCATGGCAAGGTCTTTTTTCTCCTGCTCATTCTTTGCTTCGTTCAGATACATGAACACGGTTACGAATGGGGACTGTCCGTTGGTAGTCATCAGGGTTACTACCTGATACTGGATAACCTGTACGCCCCGCTCGATTTCCGCATGAAGTCTTCTTTCCACAATGCTGTTAATCTTCTCTTCGCTCAGCTCCACATCGCTCTCTTTTAATGTCTGCACCAGCTCTGCATGAATTTTCTCGCGGCTGATCTGGACAAATGGTACTAAATGTGCCAGTGAAATACTCTGTCCGCCATACTGGGAGCTTGCCACCTGAGCAATAATCTGGGTAGCAATATTACACGCTGTAGAGAACGAATGTGGCTTGTCAATTCTGGTTCCGCTGATAACGGTTCCGTTCTGTAACATATCCTCTAAATTTACCAGATCACAGTTATGCATATGCTGTGCAAAATAATCTGCATCATGGAAATGGATAATTCCCTGTTCATGTGCCTCTACAATATCCTCCGGGAGAAGGAATCTTCTGGTAATATCCTTACTCACCTCACCAGCCATATAGTCACGCTGCACGCTGTTTACGGTTGAATCCTTATTGGAATTCTCCTGTTTTACTTCTTCATTATTGCATTCAATCAGACTTAAAATCTGTTCATCCGTAGAGTTGGATTTACGTACCAGGGCACGTTTATAGCGGTAAGTAATGTATTTCCGGGCAACAGAAAAAGCCCTCTTGTCCATTAACTGATCCTCCACTAAGTCCTGAATATCTTCTACATTCAGGGCATGGTTGGCATCCTTACAGGAATCCTCTATATATTGTGCAATCTCCTTAATCTGGTCTGCAGTCAATCGTTCCGCTTCCACCACCTCATGGTTCGCTTTATTGATTGCAATAATAATTTTTGAAATGTCAAAAACAGCCTCTGTGCCGCTTCTTTTAATGATTTTCATTGAAATCCTCTCCCATAAAAAAATAGTCTATTCGCATAAAATCGGCACAAAACTGTACTAGATTTTGTGTCGAATCTCTTCAACGCATATACAGTATACCATATCTTGTGTTTTACGCAAGGGGAATATACAAGATTCGTGAATTTTTTTCAGAAAAATTTTTTTAGAATTTAACGCTTTTTTCATAATCTGGACAATTATTTTTCACAAAATCCGGGTATACTACAAATATCAATAGAGAACAGGTTCATCCCCCAATGTCTTGTCTCTCTATTTGATAAAACTTTTTTCATAAATTTTCATAACTCCCCTTTGTACCCCCGCAGTGCTGTGGGGGTATTACCTTTGTAAAACCATTTTTCAGACTGTAAAAACCCCGTCTCAAATATCAATGCGATATCGAAACGGGGCTTACTTCATTTTTAATCTATTTTTTAGAAATCTACTTCTGTGTCATAGTAACAGCATTTCAGCAGTTTTTCCATTTCTTCCTGACTTGGCTGTCTTGGGTTGGAGCCGGTGCAGGCATCCAAAATTGCATTGGCTGCAATCTCAGGCAGTCTCTCTAAGAATACTTCTTCCGGTACAAAGCCCTGCTCAGCCGGATAGCTGTCCGGTCCGTAGTTCTTAATACAGTGCGGAATATTCAAGTCATCATTCATCTTACGCAGGTACTGGATTAAAAGTGCGACTTTCTCGTCCAGTGTCTCTCCGCCAAGCTTCATAAAATCTGCAATCACGCCATAACGTTTCTTTGCAGTCTCATCCTTTGCATTAAATGCAATAACCTTCGGCAGATACATGGCATTAGCTGCGCCATGAATAATATGTGCACCGTAGTCGGCAAATGCGGCACCGGTCTTATGTGCCATAGAATGTACGATTCCAAGCAGTGCATTGGAAAATGCCATTCCAGCCAGACACTGGGCATTGTGCATGGCATCACGTTTTGCCATATCTCCGTTATAGGAATCAATCAGATCATGCTGAATCATCTCAATGGCATGGAGTGCCAGCGGGTCTGTAAAATCACTGTTGGCAGTTGAAACATACGCTTCAATTGCATGCGTCATCGCATCCATTCCGGTGTGGGCTACCAGCTTCTGCGGCATGGTCTCTGCCAGTTCCGGGTCAACGATTGCTACGTCCGGTGTAATTTCAAAATCCGCAATCGGATATTTGATTCCCTTCTCATAATCCGTAATAATGGAAAATGCAGTTACTTCTGTTGCAGTTCCTGAGGTAGAAGAAATTGCACAGAAATGTGCTTTCTTTCTTAATTTCGGAATTCCGAATACTTTACACATGTCTTCAAAGGTAATATCCGGATATTCATATTTAATCCACATTGCTTTCGCAGCATCAATTGGAGAACCACCACCGATTGCTACAATCCAGTCCGGCTGAAACTTCTCCATAGCGGCAGCACCCTTCATCACAGTCTCAACAGATGGATCCGGTTCAATTCCTTCAAACAGTTCCACTTCCATACCTGCCTCTTTCAGATATGCCTCTGCTTTATCCAGGAAACCAAACCGTTTCATGGAGCCTCCACCAACACAGATCATTGCGCGCTTTCCTTCGAAGTTCTTCAGTGCCTCCAATGCACCTTTGCCGTGGTATAAATCTCTTGGTAATGTAAATCTCTGCATTCGTAATACCTCCTTGATAATCATTGTATGTTTACTGACATATTTTTATCATAACACAATAATATACAAAAGGTAACTGGATTTTTCTTATTTTTTGTGAAATTTTTATAAAATTTGGTTATATTTTCCAAATATCACATACTGCTGTCTTATTACATTTAAATATCTCACGAACTGCGATATACTATATTTTAGTGGAAAGGTAATTATTTAGTATAACAAATTTGTTGCACTACCCGAAATATTAAGTGGGTTATTGTCTCGTACATCTTCATTTCTTTCAACTTCTATTCTGCTATTGTTAATTACATCTTGTTCCACACTTTGCGCAGAATTTTGATTCCAATACTAATTGCTCTATATATTATGCTGTTTCACACATAATTTATATTTTTTCTAAATCAATATTCTTTATATACAGTCCATCTGAATATTCTATCTTTATTCCCATTATTTTTTCACCCATTCCATCACACAATTGTTCAAATTCTGTTTCTGTATTATCTTGTACAAAGAATTGTATTTCTGAAGTATTATATTCCTCTGAATTAACATTGATTGAGCCTAAAAGTTCCAAATCTTTATCATTCAATTCTATACTATCACTATTTTTTATTGCATAAATTTTTATATTACCACAACCCTTTGTTTCTGCACTATAGCGAATAGCTCCTAGCGGAATTCCATAATGTAAATACTGTGTAATGCCTTCCGTCTTTAATGTTCTCCCATATTCGTCTTGTTCTACTTTACAATTTCCGATATAACCATCTGGATTTGTTGGTATATTTTCTGCATCAGGCATAAATTCTTCCGCTGTATTACGAAAATTTGGATTATATATTAAATTTCCTTGTTCAAATACTTGATTAAAGCATATGTTATATGCATCCTTTTTAGATATAACTTTTACACCTGTTTTTTTACAATATTCCAATATCTGTGTTAAAAAATTTCTTTCCGACTCTGAATCAACAGAATCAATTATTTCTCCATGAATCATTCCATTCGATGTATCTTGACGTATTGATTCAATAAATGTATAAAAGGCACCTCCATCATCATACATTTGTGCTGCTTGACCTTTTTCTGAGGTATTATCAAAAAAATCTCCTTCATATATTTCATTTATATCATTATAATGTACGCTTGAATTTGTTCGGTACACCAATGCATCCTTTCTGGACAAAGATGCATTATATATCAACTGCTTACTCATCATTGGTAATTGTTCTCCATCCAAGCGTGATGGATAAATTATATCATGAGCATTTACATATCCATTTTCCCTAAGGACATCCACCCAACTCCGCTGCTTGGGAGTTCCATCTGCATTACTATATAATGAAGACGGCATTTTAGCCAAATAATTATACAAAATTGTACAGTCTTCGTCATAATACATCTTATCATCCTTGGTAAACTTAAATGGGCTCATCATAGAACCTGGCCAAGACCACGTAACTGGCCTTACACCACATTTTTCTTCATAATAGTCTCCTGTTGCTTGTATGACCCTTTCCCATATTTCATGATTTGCTGATGTTTTACAATTTGTAAATATACCACCAGTATAACATTGTTTTTGTTCATCCCAACTTCCTTTTGATGCACCCGCTGTTCCTAAATATTTATTTGACAATTCATCAAGCAAATCTAATAAGCCAGATGTATCACACATAATACTATAGCTTTCTCTAATATATTGACATTCTTCATCTGATAAATCACCCCATTTTGTATCAAAAGCAGACCAAGTTCCATCATACTTATTCCAATCGGAAAGTTGCATATCACATGAGTCTGTCAATGAAAAGCCAAACGCATTTTTCCCGTCACCATAATCATTTCTCATCTGTTCATTGGTTGGAAAAGGTATCTGATTTCCCTCTATATTGTCCGGATTTTGTCCATTAAACAGGGGATCACTATAAATAAAATTGCAATGAAACCAAGTATGATCTCCAAGCTCATTTCCGTTATCCAATACGATTGCTAATTGTGTTTTTTCATCTTCCGTCATATCAAGGCTATATCCAATTCTATTAAATGTCGCATGTGCATCATATTCATTAAAAAGAGGAATTGTCATCGTAAAATCACTTGATCTAAAATCATCAAATCCTATAGCCAAATATCTCCCATATTGTTCACCGTCAGAAGAATGGTCTTTCTGCTCTATCGTTCTTACTTCTGCTTTCTTCTCACTATGTAAGCAATATATTATAAACAAAAAAACAATTCCTAACAAAAAAATAAACTTTTCTCTTTTGTATTTTTTCATATTATCACCTTTTCATCAACCATTATATAAAGTCATAGTCTTTCTTTACCTTTTCTATAGGTTTGACTATGCTATTTTAAGATACTGTGTGTTGCTTTCTCTCCTAACACGAAATGGTTTATACGAAGCTCTAACCACAGTCTCTTGTCATACAGTTTTTAATGTACAAATATATCTGAAATACATTTTTGCAATTCATTCAAAATGTTTCGTTTTAGACTTGACTTTTAATAATTAGTCTTTATTTTTATAAAAATAATAGGCAGCATACTATTATGGAAGATAGCACGTTACCTATTATTTAGTTTCTGTACTGATATAAATTTTTCTTTTCTTTCATAAAAAACTATTTACCTACTTCATCTTTTGATGCAAACAAATAATCTAAACTATATTGTGGAAATTCTCGTTTTATTAATACTATTTCACTTTTCTTAAATTCTGTATCTCCAGATATTTTTCTCTTAAGGCTTTTATATGAAATTCCTGTCCTCTCTGCCAATAACTTAATTGTAATTTTCTCTCTTGCCATTTCAGCTTTCAAATTATAGAACAACTTCTCATCCCCTTCTAAAATTACCCTGTAACGTAATCAACATCTTAAGTATATACCCTGTATCGTAATTGTCAAGTTAAAACGTTTCTATTTTTACCATACAGGGTAATAATACATTTACATTATACTTTCTTAGTAGTACAATTAATTTGTTGTGGAGGTAATATAATGGGACTTACTGATAAACTAGACTTATTGATGAAAAATAAAAATATAAATAAAGCCGAACTTGCAAGAGCTTCTGGTGTTCCTTATACAACTATAGATGGTTTCTATAAAAAGGGAACTGAAAATGCTAAACTATCTACTCTCAAAAAGCTTTGTACTTACTTTGAGTGTTCATTAGATTTCTTAGCTGACGATTCTGTTCTTAATGATTTTCAAAATAATTCTATATCCTTTTCTAATTCAGAATATACTCAAGAAGAATTAAAAGAAATAAGCACATTTGCCAATTTTTTAAAAAGCCAAAGGAAGTAATATCATAAAAAAACACCCTCCAACCGTTAGATTTTTAGTTCTAACTTTTGGAGGGTGCTACATATTGCCAACTTTTTTATAACCCTAATCTTCTATTACCGCATCCTGCACCAGCGGATTCGTATCCCGGGTGGTATCTGCCGCTGTCTTTCCTGTCCTGTTGCTTACTGCCTTGCTGATTTCTTTCACCTTATCTGTCGTTTCATAATCCTCTACATCAAATAAATAGCGGTGCAGCAAATCTACATTAGTCTCCAAATCCGTTGGTACAACTACTGCTCCGATGGATTTTTCCATCATCTTGGTGTCTAACTGGAATGGCCAGCCCTGGGTATCTGCAAGCTCATACTCTTTGACATGGGCTGCAAGTCCCAATATTTCTGTGGTAGAAAGGCTGGTGGAAATGTCCGGAAACAGCTTATCTACCAAATCATTTAAAGTAAGGATGTCCGCCTGCTTTGCTTTTTCTACAATCTTTCCTACTACAATACGCTGGCGCTCGGTCCGGCGGAAATCGTCTCCGCCGCTCATTCGGTCACGGCAATAGGCAAGTGCCTGTATTCCATTGACCTGCTGCACGCCCGGTCCGGAAACCGGCTTGCCATGGGTTCCCATGACTTCATTCATTTCATCAATCCAGATGTGCATATTGCTGGCTTCTTCCCTGGTAATATCCAACTCTATTCCACCTAATGCATCCACAACTTCCATTACCGCATTGAAGTCTACGGATACATATTCGGTAATATTCAAATCCAGATTCTTATTTAACGCCGCTACTGCACCGGTCGGTCCTCCCTTGGCATAAGCTGCATTCAGTTTCCGCAGGCTGTCTTTATCATCTACTGCCAGAAAGGAATCCCGGTATACGGATACAAGCTTCACTTCCTTGGTATCATCGTTGATACTGGCAATCATGATACAGTCGCTGTTTCCGCTTTCATAATTTCCACTGCTCCGGTTGTCAATTCCAAAGATAGCTATATTGGTATAATTATCTAACACTTCCTGGGTCTCGCTGTCTATATTAATATTCAGCTTCTTCGCGTCTAAGGAACCGGTATTATTGATTTTATTCAGCTTACTCATTACATAAAATACTACCAGCAAAATGAGTATCACTAATACTTCTACAATAAAAAGTATCAGTTTTCTCTTTCTTCTCTGCTTTTTTCCAACCTTCTTTTTCGGACCTGTCTTCGCCTTCTGCTTTTCCATGCCCATAGTTCCTCCTTACTTTGATATACTTATACTCCTTAATCCGGACTGTTTTTCCGCAGCCCATTAATTCAAATATATCTTACTGGAATTGGTTGGTCAATGTCTAACAGACAACCTTAAGAATCGGTTCCATAAATTTAACGAAATCTTAAGTTTTCGTATTAATCGAAGGCAGAACTCTTTCCATTATACCAATGATCCCACATGGCATCATTTACCACAACATACTGTCCGTTATAAATTGCAATGGCATGGGTACCGCCATCCAGTGTAGAGCCAATAATAAGGAGTTCATCCTCATAGCCATCTACATCATAGGTAACTTCTTTAATAATCTGTGTTTTATCCCAGTCTGCATAAATCGTTCCCTTGACACCGTCAATCCAGCAGGTTGCCTTTACCGGCTCGTCCCAGAATTCAAAATAGTCTTTATCATTACGCACGGAACTTGGAAGCACAGATTCCGGAATATCAGCATATTTTTCACTTCCATTTTCATCCTCTGGTGCATCCGTTGTCTCTGTATCCTCAACCACGCCATCTATTGGCTGGTCTGCATTTACCGGAACTTCTTCTACTGCCGGAACATTTTCCTGTGCGGTCGTATTTTTATCATTTGATTTATTGTAGCTGATGACACCAACTGTCACTGCACTTGCTATAGATGCCGTTGCCACGATTCCAATTACCGCTTTTCCAGCTGCAGTTGACAAAAATGATATCTTTCTTGCTGTGCCTGCGGCTTTTACCGCTGTTGAGGCTGCAGTTTTTCCTGCACCATATGTACTCTTTGCTATACTTTTTCTACATTCACTTAATAAAAGCTGAGTGGATGGCTCCGCCGCAGATACAACCATTTCCTTTTTCAACAGATACAGCAGTAACGGCATTGGTGCAACACTGTAAAGCTTGTATCCCTTCTTCTGCAGTTCCTCTGCCTTTGTCTTGATATTATTCCTGCCATAACGCAGTCTTGATTTCACTGTAGCTTCCGGGCAGCCCAGCTGTTCTGCAATTTCTTTTGTGGTAAGTCCCTCTAATTCAAAGGCAATTACCACCAGACGCTGCTCGTCAGACAATGCATCGATTAGCTCATGCACCAGCTGTCTGGTCTCTTCTTTCGTATATTCTAATTCCGGCTCATTTTCCCAGACGCTTACTGCCTGGTCCATGATTTCTGCATCTTCTTCCTCACCACTTTCCATGCGTAAATCTAGCGGTGTATGATTGCGTTTTTCCAGTTCATTTTTTGCTGTATTTACCACAATCTGTGCTAACCAGGAATCAAACTTTTCCGGTTCTTTTAGTTTATCCAGATTTTTCCACGCTCGTATGTATGCTTCCTGCAAAACATCTTTTGCTGCCTCTTCATCTTTCACATATTTTAAAGCCAGATAATATTTATTATTTTTTGTTGTATCATAAAGAAATTCAAATCCCGTCGAATCTCCATTACATGCTTTTTCAACTGCCTGTGTATATGTCATTTTCTTTTCCTTCTTTCTTCCTTATTTCTCATGTGTTTTTCCTATAACGCCTGATTTCTTAAAATTTTAACAGAAACAGCTCTTCCACCGCAAGCACATTTCCATCTTCTATTCTCACCAGTCATGACTGTCAATATATTCATTTAAAGCTGCTTCTGCCTCCGGTCCATAGGCATTGCAGGATAACGTTCCATCGCTGTGTTCATAAATGATGATGCCGTTGCCCGCTATCCATATATTTCCATTATCAAAAGCTTCTGCCTGCGCCTGTGTAAGGTCAAGTGTCTGTCCGTTGAATTCTCTTGTTGTGTTTCCACCACTGTTTTCACTTTCTTCCAGTGCAAAATTTTCCACTGCATGTGGATTCTATATGCGCTTCCCGCAGAATTTAATGCTATGTTTTCTCCATAATTGCCACAGCCATTATGGGAAAAATCTGATACAATTGCTTGTGCTCTCTGACATGCAAAATTGTATATGTCCTCATCCCAGGTAAGTGCATTGAGGCCTGCTGCTGTTCTCTCTGCATTCACATAAGACCACACCTCTTCGGCCGCACTTCTGTCAAAACCATCCGGATGAACCTCCGGCATATCAATCCATGTTCCTTCATTGACATCATATATCATTCCGTCATGTGGCGGCTTATTTGAATCGGTTGTATCTGCTACTGTTGTATTCTTTTTCTTACCGCTTTTATTTTTATCTGACTGGTCTGTCTCCTCTGTCTTTCCTTGCTTTGTTCCCGTCTCATTTTCTCCCTCTGTATTTTCTCCCGCTGTATCTTCTTCTGCCCCAGGTTCCGGTTCTAAATTTTCAGTTCCTTCTGTTTTCTGCGCCAATCTGACTGTTTCAATAGCTGTTTCTGCAGCATTTTCTACTATAACTTTCACCCTCTTCTGTGGTGTTTTCTCTGCTACTTTTTCTTTTTCCGTAGTCGGACTTCCCTTTGCTTCTGTTACATTGCTACATCCTGTTAAAGCGATTGTTGCTACCATCAGGACAGCAAGTGCAATATATCCAGGTTTTCTCATTTTCATCATAATCTTTCACCTTCCTTTTTGCGATTTGTTCTGTTCATAATCTGTTTGCGAACCGAGCAATCCGTATCCTCGTTCATTTCAAAATTCTGCATGTCCTTATGCATCAGCAGCACAAACCATTTTATTATATTTTTCATCTGTCCTTCCTCCCTTCTATTAAGTAAGACAGGAGGGATTGGAAAAAAGATTTAAATTTTTCAAAAAAATAAGAGCAGTCTGTGAAACTACTCTCATTGCTGTTGCCAAGCATCCATAAAAGCTGCCGTGCAGGTTCTGTAGATTAATATTCTATTTTGTATTCTTTTCTGAATTATATTGGCATGTTTTCTAAATTAACAAAGCTCTCAATCGAAGGTACTATTTTCTATTACGAAATATTTGTTTTACATCTTTCTGAATTAACAAAGCTCTCAAACCAATGTAGGAATTCTCTTTTTCTTTTCAACGTTTTGTATCTTTCTGAATTAATAAAGCTCTCAAACCTTATTAATCTGATTCTGCAATTCTATCTGGTTTTGTATCTTTCTGAATTAACAAAGCTCTCAAACAGTTTCGACAAGTCTAAGTAAATGTTATTTGTTTTGTATCTTTCTGAATTAACAAAGCTCTCAAACGGTTTTGGAATAGCCTTAGAAACAAAATACGTTTTGTATCTTTCTGAATTAACAAAGCTCTCAAACATGTGCTGGAGGAACCTTATTATGATATCCGTTTTGTATCTTTCTGAATTAACAAAGCTCTCAAACATGCAAGCACACGCACCAGAAAGCAAGTCAGTTTTGTATCTTTCTGAATTAACAAAGCTCTCAAACGGAAGTTGAATGTTCAGTTGATGTTTTAAGTTTTGTATCTTTCTGAATTAACAAAGCTCTCAAACCGTATGCGAATAACTATGTTGGAGAATACAGTTTTGTATCTTTCTGAATTAACAAAGCTCTCAAACCAGTTCTTCATCAAGTAAACTGTAATCCCAGTTTTGTATCCTTCTGAATTAACAAAGCTCTCAAACACTGGATGAAAAGCTATAATTCTTGCAATGGTTTTGTATCTTTCTGAATTAACAAAGCTCTCAAACCAAAAATGTATAAAACAAAGTTAAAGAACAGTTTTGTATCTTTCTGAATTAACAAAGCTCTCAAACAACTGTAGCTTTCTTTGTCTGTAGATTTTAGTTTTGTATCTTTCTGAATTAACAAAGCTCTCAAACGCTTCGTAAAATTCAAGATTCTGCTGACGAGTTTTGTATCTTTCTGAATTAACAAAGCTCTCAAACCGCACTCTCTTCCACATTTTCCGTAGAAATGTTTTGTATCTTTCTGAATTAACAAAGCTCTCAAACCTGCCTTTTAGCTACAATGTCAAGATTATTGTTTTGTATCTTTCTGAATTAACAAAGCTCTCAAACGGGAAGTTGAATGTTTAGTTGATGTTTTAAGTTTTGTATCTTTCTGAATTAACAAAGCTCTCAAACTGCGTCAGCGCTGGCTGGAATCATTTCACGTTTTGTATCTTTCTGAATTAACAAAGCTCTCAAACTGACGCAAGCATTGCTGTATTCAATACCAGTTTTGTATCTTTCTGAATTAACAAAGCTCTCAAACTCAAGTTGCTATAGGTACTGACAACAAGCCGTTTTGTATCTTTCTGAATTAACAAAGCTCTCAAACAACGGTGATATTGATGTACCTGTGTCAGATGTTTTGTATCTTTCTGAATTAACAAAGCTCTCAAACTGCTTCTCTGTTTTCTCTGATTACCTTTAAGTTTTGTATCTTTCTGAATTAACAAAGCTCTCAAACCAAACATCTTTTCTGTTTCATCCGTTACGGTTTTGTATCTTTCTGAATTAACAAAGCTCTCAAACCTCAAATTGCTTTAAGGTCATCTCCGAGCTTATACTATATTGCGAATATAGCGTTAATTCTTACAGTTCAATTATACATAAATCATCATCAATTATCCAGCTTTTTTCACCTTCCATATGCGGTGATAGTGTTGGTTCTATGACAACTATATAAATTTTATTATACATTGCAAACTGATAAAATTGCATGGTCTCTTCCGTTGAAAAATAGTACTTCAAATTCGGAATCACAAATATATCAATTCCACATATTTGATTCATGAGTTTTATATATTGGAGCATTTTTTCAAGTAACGAGTCACATTCCACATCCGTTTCTACTGATATCGCTTTCATTAAGCTTGATAAATCAACTTCAAAATTATATTTTAGATTATATGGTACCGTAGAAATGAGTTTATCAAAATATTCCATCAATTCCTGTTTAAAACGTATGCTTTCTTCTTGTAATAGTGCGTCATTTTGATATGTAAGTTCCTGATACAATTTAGAGATAATTTTACGATCATTGGTATTAATATTAAAAATATTATAAATGCACTCTATCCTCTGTGACATTTTCAGTTCCTTATCCCCATCTGACAAAATAAAATTTCCCGTTTCTCCTTTATATTGTTTCCATAATTCTTCCAGAATATTTCTATACGCCAAATGATTCTCTATTGATAAAACCAGTATCTGATTCTCCATTAAATCAAATTCCAGATTATATAAAGTATTTACTAACTTCATAAAATCACCAGCCTTTCGTCCGTATCCAATACCAGAGACTTATTTTCTCCTACCACATATTCCATCTTTGCAAACTGCTTTTCAGTCACTCTTAATATTTGCACCAGTCCTTCTCCCGGTTTATTCTTCCGGATACTCTCCTGAACAACATCTGCTACTCCTGCATTTTGAACTAATTTGCAATACACCGATTCCTGCATCATAAAAAAACCTGCTTTTAACAAGTACTTTCTAAACTCTCTATAATCCCTGCGCTGTTTTTCAGTTAGTACCGGAAGATCAAATAAAACCATTATTCTCATATACCTATAACTCATCTTTATAGAACTTAATCAATGAAATATCGCCCTCATTTAATGCATCAAAAATACTCCGGCAGTATATTTTCATTGCATTGTTCACGCACTCCTTTCGTCCGGCTATTATCATCTCTTTTTGCAGCATTTTTAATATTTCAACTTTTTCATCATGTTCAAACTTATCTGGATGCATCGTTTTTACAAGATTATCCACTATCGGTCGAAATGGTTCCATTAAATCAGATGCCAAATTAAATTGATTAAAAATATTATCATGAAATAATCCAATCTGCGTAATATATCCATTTAGGGCTGTTTCTCTAGCACAAGTAGAAAGTAGTAAACTGTAGCCATAATTCAATGCAGCATTTATACTGTTTTCAGCGGTTCTCGTAAAATCCAAGCCAAACAATGCATTAAAATAAACTTTTGCTGCATGTCCCTCTCTGTTCGTTGCGTCACCAAACTCAATCTGTGTAATATATTCGTAAAGCATCTGAGCTTCCGTTCTATCCCATCTTTCAAGATTTTCAGCCTGTTTTCTGATTTTCTCAGTAACTATTTCCGTCCATACCGATGTTTTTATATCCTCTGACCACGCAATCTGTTTCCGCACTTTCATACTCGTGTCATGGCTTCCGTAGTATGGAATTAATTCAGAGGAAGGATTTCTTTTTTCATCACAAAATATCACTTTTATTTTCTTTTTCGTCAACTCACAAAGTAATGCTGCAGTAAGAGAAACGGATGTTGTTTCAATCATCAATATAGAAATTTCACTAATATGTATTTTGACAACATCCTGATTTCTCACTATCAGATAGCCCATCTGATAATCTAACTTTGCACTGCTTGAGATGACAACAGTCCGCCAGCTCATACTGTATGGAGATTGATTTTCTTTTCATACAATCCTGTTACAGATTGATTAATCAGATATATTTCTTCATCTCCAATTTTCTTACTTATCAACATTTTTCCACAATTAGGAGAGTCACCCAATAATGTCATATCACATTCACTTCCCAAAATAGCCGCCATGCGTAGTACTTGACACAATACTGCACATTGGTCTTTAATTGATAAATTGTTAAACTTTTCACTGTCTTTTTCCAGCTTATCCCCAACAGGATTTGGTCTTTTTGAGAAAATACCATGTTTAAATTTCTGTATAAGTTCTGAATACAAAACCTCATTCTTTTCTTTTGTAATAATCTTATCTACAGCATCTTTTTCTTTGACCTTTTCCAGCTTTGAAATATATTTTATCCACTCATTTTTTAAGCATAGATTTACTGCATTCCGTACAATTAATCGATTTCCTGTTTTTCCGGTAATATAACAGAAATAACCATTCCGTTTTATCAAAGATCCTATTTTAATCTTTTTAAGCCTTATATCTGCATCAATAAGCCCCAATATTTCCTCACAGTATTTTTTAAGTTCATCCGGATTCTGTTCTATCTTTTGAGCCAAATACACCGGCACTGATTCAATTGTCCGGATTCGTTTCTTCTTTTCAGTATGTTCTACTAAAAAGAAATATGCACCGGTTACCTTCGTAAATCCTCCATATTTTGTAACATCCTGCATTTTATCATCTGATGACTTAAACGGAATATATCCCTCACCTTTAGCTTTTTTAGCACTGTAAAGAGTCTCATTTGCCAATCCGTCTTTTCCTTCAAAACTATATCGGGTCATCAACGGGGTATTTCTGCTTAACATCTTCTTTACGGTAGTTATTGTTCCTGCCTCTCCATCCTTTCTCTGTGCAATCCATGCCACTTCACCATTACGTTTTACATCCCAGTCAAACATTTTTGACAAATTATAATCTTCTTTATAATTATCATAATCTTTTTTTATAAAGTTAAGCGGATTTTGAGTAAATTTCACATAATATACATTTCCAACTACAATATTAAGATATGCGTCATGAGCATGATGGAAATCATTAACCAGACGACTCTTCGGAATATCATCCCTTGTATGCCTAAATTCAGATACATTTGACGCCTTTGCATAAACAATCTTACTGCCCGGTAAAAGTTGTCGCAGTATATTTGCTACACCTTTTGTTCCCTGGCTGGTTTCTACCAGCTGTCTTGCAATAAATCCCGCTTTTTGTTCATCACTAAATGGATTTCTATCCATAAGACGATTATATTTTTCTTCTGTAATAAATCCAGATTTTCTAAGCTCCAGCCACATTTTTTTCTGTGATAAAAAGATTTCCTCCTCTATTGGGTAATGATCACTCTTATGCGCATTCTTTTCTTTGCAGACTAAAACCAGATTATTATCAATATTATCATCTTTCACAAAATGCCTTGGATAAATATGGTCTATATCATACAGATTATTATCGAATAAATCATCCAATTCTATATGCTTTCCAGTATACATACATCTTCCTTTTTGAGTGAGGTAAAGATACATTTTTTTACTTCTGATTTTTCCGTCTTCCTCTGCATTAGCAATCACCTGCATCCAATCAGTAGTTTCATCTTTTACTTTTTTATATAATTCTTCAAATTTATTGCGTCTGCTTGAAGTCCGGGTTTTATGTTCATCCGGTTTTCTTGTCATTTCAACAAATATACGCTCTGGTTCGCAGCCCAATACTTTAACCAACTCTTTAATCACGAGAATTGTCTGCCAAATCATTCTCCTTACCGGAGCAGAAAAATAATATTCATTCAAATCTTCCGCTTCAATCTCAGATAATGTTTTCAGCATTGTATTTTGATACTCTGCCAAACATTCTTTATAATTATATAAACTACTATTTATAAGCTCCATTAAATTCAGATTATTGTTCCATAGTGCTCTGATAATACTTATTGATTCCCCTGTTGAAGTATCTGCTCCATTAAGTTCTAAAAATTTCTTTGATAAATTACCCCAATCTTTGAATTTAAATCCTAAAATTCTTTTAATCTGCTCTTCCGAAAGTTTATTTCCATATTTTTCTTCTATTCTATCTTTCAGGAATTTTTTAGAATCTCCGTAGACCGTACACCAAAATACTATATCCTCTATCATTTTCTGAACACTGTCTTTAGAAATATCCTCGCCAAATATCGGTTTGAATTTACCATATGTTGTTAATGCATTATTTATTGAAACATCCACTCCTGTAACCTGCTCTTCTGTTTCAATAATCCCTCTTGTATGTAAGTATTTACATAACTGCTTCTTTGTTACTTTTTTCCCTTTTTGAAATACAGCTTTGTATATATCCTGCTTTAACTCAACCGAGATTCTCTCCCCATCAATCTTAATATTATTAATTTCATTAAGAACGCAATAGCTTTGATATTCCAGTGAAGCTTTCGGCAATACCTGTTCTCCGCTAATATATGTGCAACGCCGCACCATCCGTGATATAAATGCTTCTGATGTCGCTTTCATATCTATCTTCTCATCAATATTCCATGGTAAAACCTGTCCATCTTCTCGTCTTACAACCCAACCATTTCCTCCATTTTTGCCACTGTTTTCTGATGTTGGGCCAACATAATACGGTATTTGAAATGTAAAGAGTTTTAATATTCTTTCTGATACCGACAACCCTGTTTCATCCTTTTCCGTTAAAAATGGAAGATAATTTTCTGCATTTGAAAGTATTTTCTTCATTTCTCTTGCATGCACCTGATTTGGAATTACTCCGTTAGATGCTGTCAGCTGTTTCGGCAAAAATGTTTCATTTTCAATAGATGTAAGTATTTTCTGTACATTCCCATCTTCTTTTTGAGCATCTTTCAAAAGTTTCTTAATTTCCTTATACAATTCTTCCGAGGTTCTTTTATTTCCAACTCTTCTTTCCTTATTTTTTGAGTTATAAGATCCTACATATGATGCATAGGAACCATCTGCATCACTATTAAAGAACTTATCATATTCCTTCTTACCGCAATATTTCTTTATAACCTCTTTTAAAAGTTTCAAATCTTCTTTATGCTTTGTATATGACGCAACTCTTGCCTGTGATAAGTAATTATGTCCTTTCATAATACTTGCTAAAGATCCAATATCGAACATTTCTTTCATAGCCATAATAATTTCAAAATAATCTTCACCGATTATATTGGCAATTTCATCTGATTTTTCATCAAAAGTAGATTCTGAAAGACAGATATCAAGTTTAGTCACTTCTTCACTCTGTACATCTGGAAAAACAACACATGCATTGAATTTTAAACCACATAATCCTCTTATTAATTCCTTATATGGCTTGTTCTTTAAATCTACGTGCAATACCCCTGCAAGTTCTTCCGCTTTATGCGTTCTGCTCATATCTCTGCGGGACAAAATTGCTTCTATTTGCTTACAATCTATATCCTGACTCAAATGATATTCTGTTAATTCTGAAAGTAATTCTGTTAATTCAAAATACACATTATCAATATTACTTTCACCGTTATTTTCACCTAATCCTGCATTTAAGAAATGACCACGGTGTTTAAACATATTCAGCAGTGCTAAAAAGACAAGCCTGACATCATGTTTTTCTGTACTGCTTATTAATTCATTTCTCAAATGATATATGGTTGGATACTCATTATAATAATCCTTGTCCGTATAATTGCTATCATTAAAAATATTATTTTTATATCTTACTTCAACATCCTTATCTTCCTCATGATATTTACTATTCTCTAATCTTTGAAAGAAACTAGGGTCCACTTCACATATGGCATCATGAAAATACTCTTTTAAAATGCCAATTCTAACCTGCTCTCTTTGTCTTCTCCTTCTGCTTATTCTGTGTGTACGTCTTTCAACTGCACCAGATGCCTCATTAAATTCACGTATTCCCCATAAATCTTTTCCTTTTGCTTTCAATAATCTATACCCTGGATCAGTTGCTGCCCAACCCACAGAATTAGTTCCCATATCCAATCCCAAATAATACTTGAATGCTGTCATAAAATTTCCTCCTGATTTTTTATCATTTTTTTGTTGACTATATTTGTTTACATGCTATAATAAAAGAGAATTAACAAAGCGAGTGCAAATAAGGTTTATCCGGCATCGTCTTTTGACTCTGCATGGTGCAGATTAAATCAAGACCTAATGGTCTTTTTTTTATTGTCTTTATAATTTTTCTCTGCAACATTTCTCTGTGTTCCTCTGTTAGATAATTCTATTATGCCAAATTACAAGTCCATAAATCTCCACTTGAATTTCATTTTTTATCGAATCTTTGTTCTATCATTTACTATACTCGTTCGCCAATCGATTAATTTCCTCTCGTATCTGTTCTACCAAGCTATCCGGTGCAACAATCTTCACTCCATCACCCAATGCCATAATCCAATGTACAAAATGCATGCTGGCAGCTACTTTTACCACAACTTGAAAATGTCCATTGTCCACTTTGGTTATTCTTACATCTTTTCCAAAACGATCTATCATAACTCCTGCAAAACTATTTTCGCACAGAATTTTCACATTCCGCTCTTCCCCATTAAACATATTAAACATCTTTTTGTCATATGTTACCATATCAGGTTCTTTGAATTTACATCTGCCTTCACGAACTTTATTTTCTACTTTTATACTAAGCATTTTATCTACACGATAATGCTTAATAATTCCTGCATCTGAATCATATCCAATCAGATAGTAATACTCATCATCCCATGATACCCCCCATGGACTGACTTCATATCTCTTACCATCCCGCTTAAGCTCCGCCTCCTTTTTCACATTCCACTGAAAGTACTGAAAAGATATCTTTGAATTCTCAGCTATAGCTGTATGAATTGCATCGACATTTTCCATTATTCCATTGTTCATTGATTTTACACGCCCTGCCACATATACCTGACGCTGCAACATAGTGGCATTATGTTTACTCGTCAAATGTTCTATTTTTTTAATCAACTCATTTGATTTTTCTTCTGTAATAAACTTCGCCGCTGCAACAGAATCTACAAGAAGTTTTAATTCTGCCAATTCAAAATCTCGCTTAACAACCTGATAATGATATGTTTTTCCATACTGCGTCTTTTTTATCTTTATTCCGAATTCATCAAGCCGGGCAATATCATCATACAAACTTTTCCGTTCTGCCGTGACATTATTTGCAGACAGTTTATCTATAATCTCCTGTAATGTAATATCATGATTAGCATCTGTATTGTCCAGAAGAATTTTTGCAAGATACAGTATCTTAAGCTTTTGATTACTCCTAGCTCCGCGTCTTTGCTTTTCAACTAATATTTCCATTTTCTCTGCCATTAAAGCACCCCCTAATATTTAAATTATAACTATTATATTCTATCATTTTTATAATAGCAACATTCCTTTTCTCTAACACCTACAGAAAGTGCCATCAGTGACTTCTTACTAATATCTGGCAATCAGAACAAAGAATGTGCCTGCGGCGGTCGCTTGCGACACCTACCTTATACGCCGCAGCGCGCATCCTCGCGGAGTGTTTTTTACTTTACAGGAAAGCAATTTCCTGTAAAGTAAAAAAGTTCCAACCAGCAACCATATTGTCTGCTGATTGGAACTCTTCCGTTATACGTGTCAGGGTTCGCCTACGTTCACGTTTAGTGGACTAGACGGGAGTCGAACCCGTGTCCAAAAACCAATCCCCTGTCCTTCTACGAGCGTAGTTCATAATTTGACATTCCCTCTGCAATTCCGGTATGAACACCGTAACTGTTTCAGTAGCTTCATCATACGCCCACGGGTTCAAAGCTTTGCCCGTGTCGTTTCTCACATAGTCGAAGCCTGGGTCCTAAAGTGTGAGTGCTCTAGGTCAGACTGCTGCCATTAGGCAGCGTAAGCTAATTTATTATCGTTAGCGTTTAATTTTAAGTTTGGAATTTAACGCATCACCCTGCGGCTCGCTTCTCCAGCTTCATAATCCCTGTCGAAACCTTTACTAGCCCTTATATATTTATTCTATTATAACCTGCCTCCGCTATTCCTGCAAGAGGCAAAGATAGAACCACTGTTTGTATTGCCATTAACTGACAATTTTTATCCGCCTATTAACCAAGATTTCTTACTTTGAAATCCCGCTCTGCTTCACGGCGCATATCTTTCTTTGCAATATCATTCCGCTTATCATAAAGCTTCTTACCTTTTGCAAGCGCAATCTGGACTTTTACCAGACTTCCCTTGAAATATACTTCCACCGGAACAATGGTATAACCTTTTTCCTTAATCTTCTGCTCTAATTTACGAATCTCGTTTTTGTGCATCAGAAGCTTCTTCGGACGAAGCGGATCACGGTTAAAAATGTTTCCCTTTTCATATGGGCTGATATGCATACCATATATGATGACTTCCCCATGTTCAATGTGTATGAAAGACTCCTTGATACTGCATTTTCCCATACGGAGTGATTTTACTTCTGTTCCATGCAGGCTGATTCCTGCCTCATAAAGTTCTTCCAAGAAATAATCATGTCTTGCCTTCTTATTATTGGCAATCATCTTAATCGATTCTTTTCCCATTCTTCATTTCTCCTGTTCCTGTTGCCTCTGCCAATTCAAAATCGATGGTTCTTACAATCTCATCCACACCGATTACCCGGATATATACTTTCTGTCCCAGCTTATAATGGCGGTTCGTTACTTCGCCCACCAGTTCAAAAGTGTCTTCAAAATACTGATAGTAATCATCGGTAAGACTGGTTACATGCACAAGACCCTCTACCGTATTTGGCAGCTCGACATACATGCCATAAGATGCCACACCGGAAATAACGCCTTCATAAACTTCTCCAATATGCTCTGCCATATACTGTGCTTTTTTCAGTTTCTCCGTCTCGCGCTCTGCCTCATCTGCCCGGCGTTCTGTCTCGCTGGAATGTTTGGCTACTTCCGGCAGAATCGTTTCGTAATGTGTCATCCGCTTATGATTCATCCTGCCCCGCAATGTTTCCTTGATAATGCGGTGTATCTGCAAATCCGGATAACGACGGATTGGTGAAGTAAAATGGCAATAACAGCTTGCTGCCAGTCCGAAATGTCCGGTGTTTTCTGTGGTATATTTTGCCTGTTTCATGGAACGGAGGGTCAGCCGGCTGATTAATGCTTCCTCCGGTGTTCCTTCGATTTTTCCTAACAGCTTCTGCAATTCCTTCGGGTGAATTTCCTCCTGGCTGATATGCAGTGTATATCCGAAATTTCCAATTAGTGTTGCAAGTTTTCGGATTTTTTCTTCGTCCGGTGTCTCATGGGTACGATAGAGAAACGGTATCTCCTGCCAGAAAAATTCCTGTGCCACCGTCTCATTAGCAATCAGCATGAAATCTTCAATTAATTTCGTAGCTGTATTTCTGTCATATGGCTTGATTTCCAATGGTCTTCCATTTTTATCCAGAAGGATTTTCGTTTCCGGGAAATCAAAATCAATCGAGCCGCGTTTCATACGATTCTTACGAAGCAGTGCTGCCAGCTCTCCCATTTTTTCAAACATCGGAACCAGTTCCCGATACTCTGCAATTGTTTCTTCGTTATGGTCTTCTAAAATTTCTTTTACTGCTGTATAAGTCATTCTGCGGTCAATTTTTACCACAGACTCTACAATTTTATGGTCAATGACCTTGCCCTTCTGGTTAATGGTCATGATGCAGCTCAATGCCAGCCGGTTCTCTCCTGCATTAAGGGAACAGATTCCATTGGACAATGCATGCGGCAGCATCGGAATCACGCGGTCAACGAGATATACACTGGTTCCGCGGTTCAGTGCCTCTACATCCAATGCGCTGTGCTCCTGCACATAATTGGACACATCTGCAATGTGAACGCCCAGAATATAATTTTCTCCATCCATAGTAAGGGATACCGCATCATCCAAATCTTTGGAGTCTTCTCCGTCGATTGTCACCATCTGCCAGTCCCGCAAATCTTCCCTGCCTGCCATATCAGCCTCACTGACTTCTTTGGCTACATTTTCCACCTGTTTCATAATCTTCGGTGCAAATTCTGTCGGCAGGTCAAAGCCTCTTACAATGGATACAATATCTGTTCCCGGGTCATTGATATGACCAAGTATTTCAACAATTTTTCCTTCCGGTTTCTTACCGTTTTTACCATAATCGGTAATCTCAACGACAACTTTGTGTCCATCTACTGCTCCTTTGGAGCGTTCGATTGGAATAAAAATATCCTGCGCCAGCTTCTGATTATCCGGCACCACAAATCCGAAGTTCTTACTGCTCTGATAAGTTCCGACAATCTGATGCAGACCTCTGGATATAATTTTTATAATTCTGCCTTCCCGGCGTTTTCCGGTCTTCTGCGGATTTACTGCAACAGATACAGTGTCCATATGCATGGCTCCGTTGGTATTCTCCTCCGGGATATAGATATCTTCCTCTTCACCCTCTACCGTCACAAAGCCAAAGCCTCTGCTGTTTCCGGTATAAACACCGGTTAAGAATCTTCCGGAAGCCTTTACATATTTGCCCTTCTGGGTCAGCTCTACCTTGCCTTCTTCCAGCAAAGCATCCAAAACCGCATGCAACTCTTCCCGCTGCTCTTTGGATACCTGCAGAATCATTGCAATCTCTTTGGCTTTCATCGGGACATATAAGTCATCACAGATAAACTCATATACAATTTTCTTTCTTTTTTCCAGTGCTTCTCTATCCATTCTTTTCTTTCCTATTTTTTCTTGCTGCTCACATAACTTCAAGAAACTGCTTTACACTTTTCTTGCGCCTGCGGCGGTCACTTGCGGCGGTCGCCTGCGGCATCTACCTTATACACCGCAGTGTGCATCCTCGCGGAGCTTTTTTACTTTACAGGAAAGCAATTCCTGTAAAGTAAAAAAAGCTGTCGTTCACACGACAGCTCTTTGGTTCTTAGAAACTTCCAATATTCAGTACGATGGAAATTAACAGGAATAAGATTACCAGTACTCTAGTTACCTTTACCAACATTCCTTCCATAGAACGACCTTTATTCTTGCCCCAATAAGTATCAGCTGCTCCGCTGATTGCTCCAAGTCCTGCAGACTTACCTTCCTGAAGAAGAATAATTACTGTCAATGCGATAGATATAATAATAAATACAACTGTTAAAACCGTTTTTAAAACTGCCACGAATGACACCTCCTGTGGATTTATAATACTCGTAACTTTGACAGTATATCATACACAAGGACAAATTACAACCACTTATTTCGCATTTGTATTGAAATTTTGGGTAGGTAATTTTGCTAAAATCTATTACGATTCTTCGATCCGAATCAGACGATTATATTTTGCCGTCCGCTCGCCACGGCACGGTGCTCCGGTTTTAATCAGGTCACTGCCAAGCCCTACTGACAAATCCGCTATGGTCGTATCCTCGGTCTCGCCGCTCCGGTGGGACATGATGGTCTCATAACCATGTTCTTTTGCCATGCGGATGGCTTCCATAGTTTCTGAGAGCGTTCCAATCTGGTTTGGCTTAATCAGAATCGCATTACCGCATCCCATGGAAATTCCTTTATTCAGGCGCACCGGATTCGTGACAAATAAATCATCGCCTACCAGAATCACTTTATCTCCCACTTTTTCTGTCAGACGTTTCCAGCCATCCCAATCCTCTTCGTCCAACGGGTCTTCAATGGAATAAATCGGGAAACGGCGAATCATCTTTTCCCAATGAACAATCAGTTCATCCGTGGTATAACGCTTGCCGGATTTTGGCAGATAATATTCTCCCGGTGCATTGCCTTTCCATTCACTGGCAGCCGCATCCAGAGAAATCATAAACTGTTTGCCTCTGCCGCAGCTGTACCCTGCTTTGGTAATGGCTTCCATAATAAGCTGGATTGCTTCCTCCTCATTTGTAATGTCTGGGGCAAAACCGCCTTCATCTCCCACTGCCACAGACAGTCCACGGTTCTTTAATATTTTTTTCAAATGATGATAGACTTCTGCACACCAGCGGATTCCTTCCGTAATGCTGTCGGCTCCAATTGGAAGTATCATAAATTCCTGAACATCCAGATTGTTATCGGAATGTGCACCGCCATTTAAAATATTCATCATCGGCACCGGAATTGTTACTGCATTTACGCCGCCCACATAGCGGTAAAGTGGCATCTGCAATGCTTTTGCTACTGCTTTGGCACAAGCTAAGGACACACTTAAGATTGCATTGGCACCAAGCTTTCCTTTATTTTCTGTTCCATCCAGCTCCAGCATCAGCGCATCTAAATTTTCCTGCCGCAATACGTTTCTGCCTATCAGTGCTTTTGCAATTCTTGTATTTACATTTTCTACCGCCTGCTGCACACCATTTCCACCATAACGCTCGCCGCCGTCTCTTAATTCAATGGCTTCAAATTCTCCGGTGCTGGCTCCGGAAGGTGCTGCCGCCCGGGCAGTCGACTTCTTTCCGGTTGTCTCCGTCTCCACAGTTACTTCTGTTTCTATTGTGGGATTTCCTCTGGAATCTAATATTTCTCTTGCATGAATTCGTGTAATCGTCATTTTTACAGCCATAAAAAAATCTCCTTTTGAAAATATTCTGAATTAATAGTTCAGTATCTCCAAAAGAAGATTTTTTATTCTTTCGAAATAATTCGATTATACGTTAATCTCGGCTGTCATACCAAGAATCTCTTTGTTGTCATCCAAAATCGGCTGTACCACATTCTTTAAGAAGGCATCTACCTGAATTGGTGCTCTTCCTACATATTTTGCAGGGTCCATATTCTGCTTCAGCTCTTCTAAGGTTGTATGGAATGCAGGTTCTGCTGCAATCAGCTCAAGAAGGTTGTTCTCTTTACCCTCCTGTTTTACATTTTTGCCTGCTTCCATGGAAAGTACACGAATCTTCTCATGTAATTCCTGACGGTCACCACCAGCTTTTACAGCATCCATCATAATATTTTCGGTTGCCATAAATGGAAGCTCGCTCATCATATGTTTGTAAATAACTTTTTCATATACAACAAGTCCGTCTACTACATTTAAGCAAAGGTCTAAGATTCCGTCGATCGCAAGGAAGCCTTCCGGAATGGAAAGACGCTTGTTTGCAGAGTCATCAAGAGTTCTCTCAAACCACTGGGTTGCGGATGTAATTGCCGGGTTTAATGCATCAATCATGACATAGCGGGAAAGGGATGCAATACGTTCACTACGCATTGGATTTCTCTTATATGCCATTGCAGAGGAACCAATCTGGCTCTTCTCAAACGGTTCTTCCACTTCTTTCAGGTGCTGCAGAAGACGGATGTCATTGGACATCTTATGTGCACTTGCTGCGATGCCTGCTAAAATGTTGGCAACTCTGGTATCTACTTTTCTGGAATAAGTCTGTCCGGATACTGCATAGCACTCCTTGAAGCCCATTTTCTGTGCAATCATCGGATCAATCTTATCGATGGTTTCCTGATCTCCGTCAAAAAGCTCCTGAAAGCTTGCCTGTGTTCCTGTGGTTCCCTTGGAACCTAAAAGTTTCAGGCTGCCTAATACATAATCTAAGTCTTCCAAATCCATAATAAATTCCTGGCACCACAGTGTTGCACGTTTTCCAACGGTAGTTGGCTGTGCCGGCTGGAAATGGGTAAATGCCAGTGTCGGCTGATTCTTATATTTATCTGCAAATTTTGCCAGTTCTGCAATGACATTTACTAATTTCTTACGAACCAGTTTTAATGCCTCTGACATAATGATGATATCGGTATTATCTCCAACGTAGCAGGAGGTTGCTCCTAAATGGATGATTCCTTTTGCTTTCGGACACTGTACACCATAAGCATATACATGGGACATAACATCATGACGGACTTCTTTTTCTCTTGCCTTTGCCACATCATAGTTGATGTCATCCTTGTGTGCCTTTAATTCATCAATCTGTTCCTGTGTAATATCAAGTCCAAGTTCTTTCTCGGTTTCTGCCAGTGCAATCCAAAGTCTTCTCCAGGTACGGAATTTCATATCCGGGGAAAAGATGTACTGCATTTCTTTGCTGGCATAACGCTCTGATAATGGGCTGTTATATCTATCGGTACTCATATGTGTGCTCCTTTTTATTTTTTATATTCATAATTTCAGACTCAGCTCCACTCAAAAGTTTCGCTCCACTCGGAAGCTTCGCTTCCTCGTTGTCCGTTGCACCTTCGTGCACCGTACAATCCTTACAACCATACCGGCTGGTTCATGCAAGCATGACAGCCGGTACGGTTATAAGGATTAGCCGCTGTGTCAGTCTGCTTATCGCTCATATTCGCCACGGATATCCTCTTTTGGCGGCTCCATCGGATATTTTCCGGTAAAGCATCCTTTACAGATTGGAAGTCCTCCTACCAGCTGCTCCAGACGCTCTATCTTTAAGTATCCCAAAGAATCTGCACCGATTATTTTCCGGATATCTTCGATGGTTCTGTTATAGGCAATCAACTGTTCCCGCTCCGGAATATCGGTTCCAAAGTAACATGGCCATAAGAATGGCGGGGAACTGATTCTTACATGCACTTCTGTGGCACCGGCTTCTTTTAACATATTTACAATACGGTCAGATGTGGTTCCACGCACGATGGAATCGTCAATCATAATGACACGCTTGCCACGGACTGATTCTGCCAGTACATTTAATTTTACTCTTACGCTGGATTCTCTGCTGCTCTGCTTTGGTTTGATGAAGGTTCGTCCCACATAACCATTTTTTACAAAAGCAGTTCCATATGGAATTCCGGACTGCAGGGCATAACCCTGAGCTGCTGCATTTCCGGACTCCGGTACTCCTACTACCAGGTCTGCATCTACCGGTGAATCCATTGCAAGGAAACGTCCTGCTTGGATACGGGATGCATAAACGCTGACCCCGTCAATATGGCTGTCCGGTCTTGCAAAATATATGTATTCGAAAATACAACGTGCTTCCTGCTCTTTTGGAAGACACATGGCCATATCAGACTGAATACCGCCTTCCGGTGAAATTGTTACCACTTCTCCCGGCAATACATCTCTGACATATTCTGCATCAATAGTCTCCAAGGCACAGGTCTCAGAAGTAATGATATAAGCATTGTCACGTTTTCCTATTACAAGCGGTTTAAAACCATATGGATCTCTTGCACCAATCAGTTTACGAGGGCTGGCTACAACCAGTGCATAAGCTCCCTTTAACTTCTGGCAGGCTCTGCGTACTGCTTCCTCGGCAGTCTTGGAATTCAGACGCTCTCTTGCAATGTGGTAAGCAATTACCTCAGAGTCAATGGTGGTCTGGAAAATTGCTCCGGTGTATTCCAAATCTTTACGAAGCTCCTTCGCATTGATGAGGTTTCCGTTGTGTGCCAATGCCAGCGTACCTTTTACATAATTCAATACCAGCGGCTGTGCATTCTCACGGGTGGAGGAACCTGCGGTGGAATAGCGGACATGACCGACTCCGATATCACCTTTCATTGCTTCTAACTGTTTTCCGGTAAATACTTCGTTTACCAGTCCCATATCTTTATAGGAAGTAACTTTTCCCTTCGGTCCGTTTGTCTCACTTACTGCAATACCACAGCTCTCCTGTCCTCTGTGCTGTAATGCAAACAGACCATAATAAATACTGGAAGCCACATCATTTCCGTCAAAATCATACATGCCGAAGACGCCACATTCTTCATGCAGTCCGTCCCATGGGCTTTCCTTTAATTCATTGTTATTCATAGGGTTCTCCTGACTATATTTTTAAGCAAATTTCTTACCGGTCAGTAATTCAAATGCTTCTTCGTATTTCTCAATTGTCTTCTCGATTACTTCATCCGGAAGGAGATAATCACTGTCTGGATTTGCTTTTAACCAGTCTCTTACAAACTGTTTGTCATAAGAAGGCTGTCCCTGTCCCGGTTTATATCCTTCTAATGGCCAGAAACGGGAGCTGTCCGGTGTCAGCATCTCATCACCTAAAACTACATTTCCATTCTCATCGAGACCAAATTCAAACTTGGTATCTGCAATGATGATTCCTTTGCTTAATGCGTATTCTGCACATTTCTTGTAAAGTGCGATGGTATATTCTTTAATCTTTTCTGCGTACTCAGCACCCTTGCCCGGGAATGCTTTCTCTAATACGTCAATACTCTGTTCAAAAGAAATATTCTCGTCATGGTCACCAATCTCAGCTTTGGTACTTGGTGTGTAAATCGGCTCAGGTAATTTATCGGATTCTACAAGTCCTTCCGGTAATTTGATTCCGCAGACGGTCCCGTTCTCTTTGTAGCTTGCCCAGCCACTTCCGGTAATATATCCACGAACAATACATTCGATTGGAATCATTTCCAGTTTCTTGCACATCATGCTGTTGCCATCATATTTCTCATTCTGGAAAAATTCCGGCATATCTTTTACATCAACGGAAAGCATATGGTTTGGCACGATATCCTTTGTAAAATCGAACCAGAATCTGGACATCTGTGTCAGAATTGCGCCCTTATTGGTAACCTTATTCTTTAAAATATGGTCAAACGCTGAAATTCTGTCTGTTGCAACAATGATAAGGCTTTCTCCATTATCATATACTTCTCTTACTTTTCCTTCTTTAAATGGTTTAAATTCCTGCATACTGCTTTTGTCCTCCATTTTATGCTTTCGCAAATTTTTGTTATGATAAAAAACACTACTGGAAAATTATAATACAGTGCCTTTTAGAAAGTCAATGAATTTGGGCGAAGTGCGCCTTTTGCCCCATATAGAAAAATGAGCGAAATTTATTAGTTTTTTTGTCTAATATTTTCTATTTATAAGTATTATTAATATATGTGCTGGAAAATACTTATCTATAGCAAAAGATTCTGTACCTTACGCTTGAGATACAGAATCTTTTTATTTACGCGAGCAGCGAGATAAATTGCATGCTTGCATGCAGATTTGACGAGCACCGTGATAACTTGAGAAACTCGCAAAGCGTGTTTCTCGTAGTTTGCATTTCGCCCTTACGGTCTTATTTTTTGATTAACAAAGATTTCCCTGTCATTTCTTTTGGCTGTTCCATTCCCATCAGCTCGATTAATGTAGGAGCGATATCTGCAAGACATCCACCCTCTCTTAAACCGTATGCAGGGTCTGCATTTACCAGAATGAATGGTACCGGATTGGTAGTATGTGCTGTAAATGGTTCGCCTGTTTCATAATCGATTAACTGCTCTGCATTTCCGTGGTCTGCACAGATGAACATCTGTCCGTCAACCTCTTTTAACGCTGCAACAGCTTTGCCTACGCACTCATCAACTGCTTCTACTGCCTTGATTGCTGCAGCCTGAACTCCGGTATGTCCAACCATATCCGGGTTAGCAAAGTTGATTACGATTACATCATATTTTTCAGATTTGATGGCATCTACTAATTTATCACATACTTCGTATGCACTCATTTCCGGTTTCAAATCATAGGTTGCTACCTTTGGAGATTTTACCAGAATTCTTTCTTCGCCTTTGTTTGGCTCCTCTACACCGCCGTTGAAGAAGAAGGTTACATGAGCATATTTCTCAGTCTCAGCGATTCTTGCCTGAGTCTTGCCATTGTCTGCAAGGAACTGTCCAAATGTATTGGTAAGTTCTACCTTGTGGAATGCAACGGTTTTGTTCGGAATGGTTCCATCGTATTCTGTGAAACATACATAAGTTACGTTCTTTCTTGCGCCTCTGTCAAATCCGTCGAACTCATCTGCGCAGAATGCTCTGGTAATCTCTCTTGCACGGTCAGGACGGAAGTTAAAGAAGATAATGGTATCGTTATCCTGTACGGTTGCAGTTGGAGCACCATTTTTCATAATTACAGTCGGAACTACGAACTCGTCTGTTACATCTTTTGCATAAGATGCATCAATTGCTGCAACAGCGCTGTCTGCTGTCTCGCCAACACCTTCTGTAATTGCTTTATATGCTTTTTCTACACGATCCCAACGGTTGTCACGGTCCATTGCATAATAACGTCCGTTGATGGTTGCAATTTCACCAACACCGATTTCTTTCATTTTTGCTTCCAGCTCTTCGATAAATCCTTTTCCGGAAGTAGGTGCGGTATCACGGCCGTCTAAGAAGCAGTGTACATATACTTTGTCTAAGCCTTCTTTTTTTGCCATTTCCAGAAGTCCGAATAAATGTGTAATGTGGCTGTGAACTCCACCATCGGATAATAATCCATATAAATGAAGTGCAGAACCGTTGTCTTTTACATTTTTCATGCCGGCAAGCAATGCTTCGTTTTTAAAGAAATCTCCATCTTCAATTTCTTTGGTAATTCTGGTTAATTCCTGGTATACAATTCTTCCTGCACCCATGTTCATATGTCCTACTTCGGAGTTACCCATCTGTCCGTCCGGAAGTCCTACGGCAAGTCCGCTGGCATTTCCTTTTACCCATGGATAATCTTTCATCAGTGCATCAATGTTTGGCTTGTTTGCCTGGGCTACTGCATTACCCTCAGTTTTGTCATTCAGACCAAAACCATCTAAAATCATCAATACGGTTGGTTTTTTACTCATGTTTTTTCCTCTTTTCTTTAAAATCTTCTATTGAAACGGATTACTCCGTTGCTGTCACATAACCATCATCATCTATGGTAATTCCCACGGAAAGGGATTCCATAAAATCAAAAATACGTCTTTTCTCACTTTCATCTGTCACCAGTGAGGTCTTGTAATTCTTCTGTATACACGGCAGAAACCGGAAATCAATAGTTCCGTCATCCCGGATGATTACCTGGGATAAGCCGGTATCTAATGTTGACGCCGAAAACCAGAAATTGCCAAGACTGTAGATAATCGGCACGCCATCCATATATTCCATGCCCTGCAGGCAATGGGTATGTCCGCCGATAATGACATCCACACCGGCTTCCACAAACTGTTTTGCAAGAGCCACCTGGTCGGAACCAAAATAGTTATTTCCTTCTGTTCCCCAATGTACAAAAGCAATCACATAATCGCTGTTGTCTCTTGCTTCTTCTATTACTTTCAGAAACTTGTCCGGATTTAAGGTCTTTAACACGCCCGGTGTCGTCTCAGTTGCTTCCTTCGTATAATTTAAAGATCGTTCAATCTGTGTAGCTGACACAATTGCTATTTTCTTTCCATTTGCCACAAAATATACCGGACGCATGGCATCCTTTAAATCTTTTCCTGCTCCTACATACGGAATTCCTGCCTCTTCCAGTGTATCTATAGTATCAATCAATGCAGCTTCGCCATAGTCATAGACATGATTATTGGCAAGACTGACTATATCTGTTCCAAATGTTTCTAACAAGTCGACACGCTTTGGATCTGCCCGGAAAGTATAATCCTTACCAGCTAAAGGTTCCCCTCTTGTACTGTAGGTGAACTCATTGTTTATCATCATAATGTCTGCATTATTCATTTCCTGCAATAAATCTTTGGAAAAGCAGTCATTGATTCCATTTGGCTGTCCATCCATATGTTCCGTTGTGCCCCAGCCTTCTGCAAAATTAATATCGCCGGTAAAATCCAGCACAATCTCATCCTCAGAGCTGCATGTTTTCCAGTAAACCTGCTGCAAATCCTCTTCATTCATGCCGGTATCCTGACAATAAAGAAGCCACAGCACATGTATGGAATTTCCGGTCTCTTCGTACCAGACATTTACATTCTGGTCTTCCTGAGACTCCTGTGCAATATTTAATACTGCTTCTTTTCCGTAATTGGCATAAACCCAGTTTAAGAAACTTTCGTCAATCCGATAATCCCCGATAAATTCTTTGCTGCAGGAATCCAGCAGTGCTTCGTATGCATCATCCAAATCTTCTATCACCAGCTTCTTCGTCTCTGTAGAGACTTCTTCCGTTTCCGTCACTGCATATTCTATTTTCTCGCTGCTTTCCGGTTCTGCATTTACCTGCGCTTTCCTGTCACATCCACTGCAAACCATTCCAAACAACAATATTCCTATCCCTGCCATCTGCAAAGCTTTTCTTCTCAAATCGGTATCCTCGCTCAACTCCTCTTTCATCTCTTGTGTCCTGCTTTATTGCCGATAACATTATACACTATCTTTCTTTTTCTAACAATCCTTATTTTAGGCAAATAGCGTATTCTGTTATCGGATAAACTATCCGTGCGAATCATTCGTCGGCAAGACCACATAAGGGCAGAAAGGGGTACTGGGAATTTCCACTATACGCCTTTTCTTCCCGCAACCGGTGCATATTCACATCCATGCTCAAATGCACCTCGCAGACACATCCCTGTGCCTGCGTTGCTAACTTTATATAGGAAATTCCAAGTACCCCTAACAGCCCTTACAAGGCTTGCCGGCGAATGACCTGCACAGATAGTTTGCCGTATATCAGAATCACACTTCTTTTATATCAAACCTCATCATTTAACATTTCTTCTAAGGTATGCCAGCCTAATACGGCGCACTTTACTCTTGCCGGCATATGGGAAATATCCTTTAATGCCGAAGCTTCTTCCAGCTCGTCGATTTCTTCATCCGAAGCTTCTCCTTTTATCATTTTTAAGAATAATTCTCCTAAATGCAGCGCTTCCTCTTTCTTCTTTCCGACAATCATGCCCAGCATAATATCGGCAGATGCCTGGGAAATAGCACAGCCATCTCCTACAAATGCACCGTCTACGATTTCATCACCATCTAATTTTAATTTTAAAAAAATGTCATCCCCGCAGTTTGGATTCACGCCTTCCAACACCAGGTCGGCATCTGGAAGGTCATGCTTGAACTCCGGGTGAATATTGTGTTCGGTAAGGATTTCATTGTAAAAACTTCTACTCTCCATATCCCATTCTCCTTCTGACTCCTGCCACGCTTTTTACCAGCGCATCGACTTCTTCTTCTGTATTGTAGAACATCAGGCTTGCTCTTGTAGCAGAGCGGACGCCCAGATACTCTAACAATGGCTGTGCACAATGATGTCCTGCCCGGACAGCCACACCGTCGGATTCCAATACCGCACTGACATCATGCGGATGCACGTCTTCAATGGTAAATGTCAGGATTCCGGTATGTTCTTCTGCCAGTTCCGAACCCAGCACATGAACCTTCGGAATTGCTTTCAGTCCTTCCAAGGCTCTTTTCGTAAGTGTAAGTTCCCGCTCCTGCATGGTTTCAAAACCGATTTTGTTAATATAATCAATGGCGGCAGCCAGTCCCACTGCGCCTGCTGCATTGACGGTTCCTGCCTCAAACTTATGCGGAAGCTCTGCATATTTTGCACCGTCTCTTGTTACAGAATCTATCATTTCTCCGCCGGTAAGGAATGGTGGCATTGCCTTTAAAAGTTTTTTCTTTCCATATAAGACACCGATTCCCATCGGTCCCATTAACTTGTGACCGGAAAATGCCAGAAAATCCACATCCAGCTTCTGCACATCAATCGGCATATGTGGGGAGCTCTGGGCGGCATCCAGCACGACTACCGCATTGCTCTTTCTTGCTCTTCGCACAATTTCCTCTACCGGAGTCGGACGTCCCAGCACATTGGACACCTGTGTGATTGCTACCAGTCTTGTTTTATCAGAAAAAGCTTCGTCTAACTTTGCTTCGCTTAAACTACCGTCCTTTTCACATTCCAGATAAATAAGCTTTGCGCCGGTCTGTCTTGCCACCATCTGCCACGGCAGCATATTGCTGTGATGTTCCATAATGGAAACCACAATTTCGTCCTCCGGACAAAGATTATTTAAGCCATAGCTGTACGCTACTAAATTCAGGCCCTCTGTGGTATTTCTGGTAAATATAATTTCTGTCTCAGATGCAGCATGGATAAACTGCTGAACTGTTTTTCTCGCTGCCTCATAGGCATCGGTTGCTTCCAGGCTCAAAGGATAGAATCCACGCATCGGATTGGCATTATGTTTTTCATAAAATTCCTTTTCCGCTTCAATGACGCATGCCGGCTTCTGTGCGGTTGCTGCATTGTCAAGATAGATAACATCCCGGTCTTTAAAAAGAGGAAAATCCTTCTTAAAATTGTACATCCTAAATCACCTCTTCCAGCGCTTCCTTCGCAATTTTTTCTGCTGCTTCATCCTTCATCAAATCACAGATATGCTCCAATTTTGCACCTGTCACAATACGTTCTGCAGCTTCCTTATCAATACCTCTTGCTCCAAAATAGAACATGGTATCTTCATCTAATTCTCCAATGGTTGCTCCGTGATTTCCCTTTACGTCTTCCTGTGCACATAAAATCAGCGGAATGGTCTTATTTTCCACATCATCACCCAGCAGAAGTACGCTTTCCTCTTCCTGTCCTTCTGCGCCGGAGGAACCACGTTTGAAATCAATGGTTCCGCGGAAAACCTTATGTGCCTGTCCGCGAAGAGCTCCGTCAGAATTAATATAGCTCATGGTTTTCTCGCCAAAATGATTGGCTACCATATTATAGTCTAAAATCTGCTGTGCCTGACCAAGATATCCGGTCTCTGTGGCAAAATTACTTTCTTTTCCATTCAAATCCACGCGGCATCCAGAATAGAGATTCCCTTTTCCAAGGAACAACTGGATATATTCCACCTTTGCTCCCTCGCCAATCAGGTCTCCGCCTATGTCACTTAATAAAGTCTCATGTTCCTGCGGCATCTGAACCTGAATTAATCTTACAGATGCACCGCTCTCGACTTTCATTCTGACACGGACTGCCAGAGATGCTTCTGCGGTACTTTCTTCCTCTTTTGTGGCATCCGGAGCCACACGGCTGTCCATCACAACAGTAAGTGTACTGTTTTCTTTTGCAACTATCTCTACACAGCCTGCCGTATGTGCATCTTTTTTGCCGGAAATGTGCAGTCTTACGGTTTTATCCTGTCCTGCATTATCTGCAAGAATCTGATATTTTGCAGTATTTTCTGTTGCAAAGATTGCATCTGCTTCTCTTCCGGCACCGGTTTCAATGTCCGAAAGCTGCTCTGTTTCAGTAGCTACTGCATCTCCCTCTGCTGCAATCTCACAAGGTTCTATCTTATTGCTCCATTTTATTGGAGTTTCATTTACCTTCAGCCAGTTCCAGGTAGGAGAAGGCAATTCATTGATTTTCATACTTACATTTTGTTCCATGCTCTTTCCACATCCCTTCTGCTATCCTATGCTGCCCTTCATCTCAAGGCGAATCAAATTGTTCATTTCCAATGCGTACTCTAAAGGCAGTTCCTTGGAAACATTATCCGCAAATCCGCTGACGATGCAGGCTCTTGCGTCCTCTTCGCTCATGCCTCTTGACATCAGGTAAAAAATTGCTTCATCACTGATGCTTCCAATCTGGGCTTCATGTCCCACATTAGCATCCTTGGTACGGATGTCCATTGCCGGAATGGTATCGGAACGGGACTCAGAATCTAACATCAGAGACTGACAGGATACTGCTGACTTCGTGCCTTTCGCTTCCTTCGTTACCACAACGGAACTACGGAAAGTACTGATACCACCATCCTTGGAAATGGAACGGGTATTCATATAGGAGCTGGTGTCCGGTGCGCAGTGTACCACTTTGGCTCCGGTATCAAGGTTCTGTCCTTTTCCTGCAAAAGTTACACCGGTAAATTCCATGCGGGCGCCCTTTCCTTTTAAGACACTCATCGGATACAGATAAGATACATGGGAACCGAAGGAACCGGATACCCATTCAATGGTTCCGCCCTCTTCTACCAGTGCCCGCTTGGTATTTAAGTTATACATATTCTTTGACCAGTTCTCGATGGTGGAATAACGAAGTTTTGCATTCTTGCCAACATACAATTCCACGCATCCTGCATGCAGATTGGCTACGTTATATTTTGGTGCGGAACATCCTTCGATGAAATGAAGGGATGCTCCCTCATCTACGATAATCAGTGTGTGTTCAAACTGTCCGGCACCTTTGGCATTCAGTCTGAAATAGGACTGCAGTGGAATCTCTACGTCCACACCCTTGGGCACATAAACGAAAGAACCGCCGGACCAGACTGCACCGTGCAGTGCTGCAAATTTGTGGTCATTTGGTTTTACCAGCTTCATAAAGTGCTTCTGTATCATATCTGCATATTCGCCATGCATTGCACTTTCCAAATCCGTATAAATAACGCCCTGTGCGGCAACTTCTTCTCTTACATTATGATAAACCAGTTCGGAATCATACTGTGCGCCAACACCTGCCAGTGACTTTCTTTCTGCCTGTGGGATTCCAAGACGCTCAAAGGTATCTTTAATGTCCTTTGGCACCTCAGACCATTTTCCCTTCATCTTTGTGTTCGGGCGGACATAGGTTACGATATGCTCCATGTCCAGTCCTTCAATCGATGGTCCCCAGTCTGGCACTTCCATTTCATTGTAAATCTGTAAAGACTGTAAACGGAAATTCTGCATCCAGACGGGGTCATTTTTCTCTTTTGATATCTGCTCTACGATTTCAGGAGTAAGACCTTCTTTCAGCTTATAAGCATCCTTCTCATCATCCCGGATATCATATATGCTTCTGTCGATATCTTCTACATAGCTTTTCTCTTCCATTCCTTACACTCCTTACTCGTATTTTGCAAAACCATTCTCGTTTACTTCATCAATCAGGGATGCATCTGCGGTCTTAACAATGTGTCCCTCCACCATGATGTGTGTGAAATCTACGTGTAATGCCTCTAAAATCTTGGTGCTGTGTGTAATAATCAAAAGGCTTCCCTTACTGCTCTTCTGGTATTCTTCGATTCCTTTTGATACGGTTCTTACCGCATCTACATCCAGCCCGGAATCGGTTTCATCCAGAATCGCAAGCTCCGGCTTTAACATCAACATCTGTAAAATTTCAGCTTTCTTTTTTTCGCCGCCGGAAAATCCTACATTCAAATCACGTTCTGCATAAGACGGATCCATCTGTAAAAGTTCCATTTTCTCTGCCAGTTCTTTCTTAAAATCATAGAAACGGACTCTCTTTCCAGTCTTCTGTTCCAATGCACTACGGATAAAGGAACTCAAGGTAACGCCCGGTACTTCCAGTGGGTTCTGGAAAGATAAGAACATGCCGCTCTTTGCGCGTTCATTCACCGGCTCTCCGGTAATATTTTTTCCCTGGAAAAAGATTTCTCCGCTCTCTACCTGATAACGTGGATTACCAACCAGTGTATAACCCAGTGTGGATTTACCGGTTCCGTTTGGTCCCATCAGTACGTGTGTCTCATGTCTTCCTATTTCAAGATTTACGTCATGTAAAATATGTTTTTCTTCTACACTGACGTTCAGATTTTTAACCTCTAAAAGTAATTCTTTGCTCATTTTTCTTCCTCCTGCATCTATTGTTTCTTCTTCGCTGCTTTCTTCTCCGCTTCCTGCTTCGACTGCAGAACATCCGCCAGCGTCATTTCATCAAAATATTTATCTATCAAATCTGCCAGTCCCTTCCAGATTGGAAGTGTACAGCAGGAATCTGATTTTTCACATGGCTCCTGGTCTTCTCTTAAGCAGGATACCGGTGCTAGCGTTCCTTCTGTCAGCCGCAGGATATCACCAACCCTGTATTCTTCCGGTTTCCGCTTCAGACGATAACCGCCCTTCTTGCCGCTGACTCCTTCTATCATATGTCCCTTGGAAAGAATGGCCGAAATACTCTCTAAATATTTCTGGGAAATATTCAGTTTCTCGGCAATTCCTTTTAACGGAATATATTCTTCCGCATCATGCTCCGCCAGCTCGACCATGACCTTTAATGCATACCTTCCTTTGGTTGAAATCATGCTCTGCATTCCTCCTTTTCTGGTTCATTCGCATCATATACCCATTCGCCTACTATGTCAATAGGCGAATCGGTTCTGGTTTGTTCTTTTCGGGGAACAAAAAAACGCCACCAAATGCATTTCACCGGTAAATTTTACCAATGCCATAATGCATTTCGTGACGTTTCTTATGAAAATATTCTATTTTCCGAAAAGCTTATTTATTGTAATTTACAATTTTTCCGAAGTCAGCCTTTAAGGAAGCTCCTCCTACCAGACCACCATCGATATCAGCTTTTGCGAACAGCTCTGTTGCATTTCCTGCATTTACAGATCCACCGTACTGGATACGGATAGACTCAGCTGTTGCTTCATCATATACTTCACGGATGCAGGCACGGATTGCGCCACAAACTTCTTCTGCCTGATCAGAAGTAGCTGTTTCACCGGTTCCGATTGCCCAGATTGGCTCGTAAGCAATAACTGCTGTTGCAGCCTGCTCTGCTGTTACGTTCTGGAATGCAATCTTAATCTGCATACGGATCCAGTCAAGGTAGATACCCTGTTTTCTCTGTGTTAAAGTCTCTCCACAGCAGATGATTGGTGTAATACCATGTTCGAAAGCTTTTAATACTTTCTTATTTACAGTCTCATCTGTCTCTGCGAAGTATTCTCTTCTCTCAGAATGTCCTAATACAACGTATTTTACGCCAGCGTCTGTAAGCATTGCCGGAGAGATTTCTCCTGTGTATGCTCCGCTCTCTTCAAAATACATGTTCTCTGCACCGATGCAGATGTTAGAACCTTTTGCTGCTTCCATTGCTGGAATAATATCAATTGCTGGTACGCAGAATACTACATCTACGTCTTCGTTTGCTACTAATGGTTTTAATTCATTTACCAGTGCAACTGCCTCGCTAGGAGTTTTGTTCATTTTCCAGTTGCCGGCAATAATTTTTTTTCTTGCCATTTTAAAATGTCCTTCTTTCTTAAATATATAAGCTTTTGCCTGCATACAGGCATGTGCTTTGATTACTTATTTATCGTTTGCTGCTGCAACGCCTGGAAGCTCTTTACCCTCTAAGAACTCTAAGGATGCTCCACCACCTGTTGAGATGTGGCTCATCTTGTCACCGAATCCAAGCTGGTTAACTGCTGCTGCAGAATCTCCACCACCGATGATGGTTGTTGCATCTGTATCAGCTAAAGCTTTTGCTACAGCGATAGTACCTGCTGCAAGAGTTGGGTTCTCGAATACACCCATAGGTCCGTTCCAAACAACAGTCTTAGCAGTCTTAACAGCATCTGCGAAAAGTGTCTGTGTCTTAGGTCCGATATCACAGCCTTCTCTGTCTGCCGGCATCTTGTCTGCATCATAAGTTTCTACTTCAACTGGAGCATCGATAGGATTTGGGAAATCTTTGATTGTTACAGCATCTACCGGAAGAAGAAGTTTCTTTCCAAGTTTCTCTGCCTTTGCCATCATTTCTTTACAATAATCGATCTTAGTATCATCTACTAAAGAGATTCCGATTTCATATCCTTTTGCTTTTAAGAATGTGTAAGCCATACCACCACCGATGATTAAGGTATCACATTTCTCAAGTAAGTTGTTGATTACATTTAATTTATCAGCAACTTTTGCACCACCAAGGATTGCAACGAATGGTCTTACCGGATTCTCTACTGCATTTCCAAGGAAGTCGATTTCTTTCTGCATTAAGTATCCAACTACTGCAGTGTCAACTAACTGTGCAACACCTACGTTAGAACAATGTGCTCTGTGAGCTGTTCCGAATGCATCATTTACAAATACATCACAGATAGAAGCAAGGTCTTTAGAGAAAGCTTCTCCGTTCTTTGTCTCTTCTGGTCTGAAACGTGTATTCTCAAGCAAGATAACATCGCCATCGTTCATAGCTGCTACTGCTGCTCTTACGTTCTCACCAACAACTTCAGGGTCAACAACGAATTTAACTTCCTGTCCTAATAACTCTGTAAGTCTTGCTGCTACAGGTGCAAGAGTTTTGGTCTGTTTATCTTCTTCTGTTTTTACTTTTCCTAAATGGGAGCAAAGGATAACCTTTCCACCATCAGCAATTAATTTCTTGATTGTAGGAAGTGCTGCAACCAGACGGTTCTCGTCTGTAATCTTTCCTTCTTTTAATGGTACGTTGAAATCACATCTGCAAAGAACGCGAAGTCCTTTTACATTAATATCATCTATAGATTTTTTATTTAATGACATATTAAGTAGTCTCCTTTAAATTTTATTTCTAATAGCAAGAAAGAGCCCGGTCCTAAAAGACCGGACCCTTTTCCTGAGTCTTATCTGCACTCTGGCAGCCTGTCGCTTAAAAAAGTAGTCTACCGTGCAGTGATTGTTCGTTAAACTACGGGAAACACGCTTTGCGGGTTTCTCTCGTAAATTATGCTAACTCGCTGAAGTATTTGATTGTACGAACCATCTGAGATGTGTAGCTGTTCTCGTTATCATACCAAGAAACAACCTGTACTTCGTACTGATCATCAGATACCTGGTTAACCATTGTCTGTGTAGCGTCGAATAAAGAACCAAATCTCATTCCAACGATATCAGAAGATACGATTTCGTCTTCATTGTATCCGAAGGACTCGTTAGCTGCTGCTTTCATAGCTGCATTGATATCTTCTTTTGTAACGCCAGCTTTCTTAACAACTGCTGTTAAGATTGTTGTAGATCCTGTAGGGGTTGGAACACGCTGAGCAGATCCGATTAATTTTCCGTTCAGTTCTGGGATAACAAGTCCGATAGCTTTTGCTGCACCAGTGCTGTTTGGAACGATGTTAACTGCTGCTGCACGAGATCTTCTTAAATCACCTTTTCTCTGTGGTCCATCAAGAGTCATCTGATCACCTGTGTAAGCATGGATTGTTACCATGATACCAGACTGGATTGGAGCATATTTATTTAATGCATCAGCCATAGGTGCTAAGCAGTTTGTTGTACAAGAAGCTGCTGAAATGATTGTATCAGATGCTTTTAATGTCTCATGGTTTGTGTTGTATACGATTGTAGGAAGGTCATTACCTGCTGGAGCAGAAATAACAACTTTACGAGCACCTGCATTGATGTGTGCCTGTGCTTTTTCTTTGCTTGTATAGAAACCTGAACACTCTAATACAACGTCAACTTTTAATTCACCCCATGGGCAGTTGTTTGCATCTGGAAATGCGTAGATTTTGATTTCTTTTCCGCAAACGATGATAGAATCATCTGTGTAAGATACTTCATCAGCGTGCTCATATTTTCCCTGAGAAGAATCATATTTTAACAAGTGTGCTAACATTTTAGGGCTTGTTAAATCGTTGATTGCTACTACTTCGTATCCTTCAGCACCAAACATCTGTCTGAATGCCAGACGACCAATACGGCCGAATCCATTAATTGCTACTCTTACTGCCATTATTAATTCCTCCTAGAAATTTAATATAAAATATCTTTATTTGGGATTGTACCCAATCTGGTATTATTCTAACCAATTTTTGTCGAAAGTTCAAGTAGTTCCCATCACTTTGTTAATTTTTTCACTATTTTTATTTCTTCTTTCTCATTTTCAAACAAATGTTACAATAGCTTTTCCATTTTTCATACTGTCTTTTGACAGATTGTCAAATTTCTATTATAGTATTCTGTGTATTATATACAAAGATTTTACTATACTTGTGAAAATGTAACATTTTTCTTAGTAGAAATGTGTAAACACCGGGTAAGGTTTGTGCAATATGTAGGCGAAAGGAATGGGAAAGCTTCTCCCCCGAAAACACTGGAACAGTTATGATGTGAGAATACGCAGCACTTCACGGGCAGTATTTTTTTTGAAATTAAGCTGTCTTTCCGGTTGCTTTGACCGGATACTGCTTTTGTCTGCCGGCAGTGGATACCACACTTTGTCTGAAGGGACTCTAAGAATTCCTGCAAAGATATTTGATTTGCGGCAACCGGCACAAATTCATATCCATATTCAGATTGTGCCTCGCTGGTACATCCATGTACCAGCGTTGCCGGGTTACAAAGGGAATTCTAAGAGTCCCTAACAGACGCTGTTCACGGTATCCGCACGCCGGCAGACAAAATGCAGTATACTGTCAAACATTGGAAAGACTGCTTATTATAAAAGAAAGAAAAATACTGCAGGTTGAAGTGCCGGCTTCTTACATACAAACGTTCCGGTGCTTTTTGGAAGAAGCTTTCTCATCCAGTTCCCCACCTGCACAACCTTACCCGCCATACACCACCCACAGAAAGGAACACACTATGCTTTGGGACACACATATGCACACTGCTTTTTCTACCGACAGTGAGACCTCACCAGAATCCATGATTAAAGCCTCTATCGAACTGGGACTTGGCGGAATCTGCATTACCGACCATATGGATTATGATTATCCAAAAGAACATCCGGAGGATGAACCGGAATTTATCTTAGACACTCCGGTCTACTTCCCAACTATCCAGAAGCTGGGCCAGCAATACAAAGATAAAATAAAAGTGCTGACCGGCATTGAGCTTGGATTGCAGCCTCATCTTGCAGCGAAACATCAGGAACTGATAAGCCGGTATGACTTTGATTTTGTCATCGGCTCTTCCCATGTAATCCACGGCAAAGACCCTTACTACTCCCGCTTTTTTGAAGGAAAAACCGAACAGCAGGCTTATCAGGAATATTTTGAATCTATCCTGGAAAATCTTGCGGTATTTGATAATTTTGATGTATATGGACATATCGATTATGTGGTACGCTACGGTCCAAACCGGAACCTTGAATATTCTTATCAGAAATATGCCGATGTCATTGATGCGATTTTAGAAAAGCTCATTGATATGGGAAAAGGAATTGAAATCAATACCGGTGGTTTCAAATATGGTCTGGGACATCCAAATCCAACAGAAGATATTATAAAACGTTATCACGAACTAGGCGGTGAAATCATTACCATCGGTGCCGATGCCCACAAACCGGAGCATGTTGCATTTGATTTTGTAAAAGTACCGGATATTTTAAAGGCCGCAGGATTTCAGTATTTTACTGTATTCGAAAAGAGAAAACCGGCTTTTCTTCCGTTGTAAACTATGGGAATCACGCTTTACGAATTTCTCTTCTTATTGCGGTGTTCACCAAATCTGTATGCAGACATGCGATTTTTCCTATGTATGCAAAAGTAACGGCGCGGTTCGTCAACTGCGGAAACAACATAAATACAGTAAAGGGCACTTATCATGTCTCCTAAGTTAACGAACCACGCCGCCTTTTTCTATCATAAGAAAATTGTTTTTACTTCAAATCCTACCCCAGCAGATGCAGCCGTTCGAATGCATGATACAGTCCGTCTTCATCAATCTTATCTGTAACCATATCCGCATACTGTTTTACTACCGGAATCGCATTTCCCATTGCCACTCCTGTTCCTGCAAATTGCAGCATTTCCACATCATTTGGTCCATCACCAAAAGCAATGGTATCTTCCCTGCCTATCTTTAACTCATCCATAAGCCGCTGCATTCCGGTTGCCTTGTTGACTCCCATCTTCGTCATTTCACCGGACATCTGACGATCCTTGCCAAAGCTTGCTCCGGTTATCTTGATATAATTTCCGACTTCCTTCTGCATCACATCCACCGGAATATCGGCATCAAAATACATTCCACTTTCAAGAGCCGGCATCTGTTCCGGATGTTCAACAAGCGTCAATCCGTTTAGAGCACCGTCAATATCAAGTCCAAGCCGCATACAGCGTTCTCTCATTTTCTTTGCATTCTCTTCATCCACATAACGTCCGTTGATTCCCTGCAGCATAAAGCATGCACCGTGCTCCTTCAGCACCTCTACCATATCCTGCACCTTATCATTTGCCAGAACGCTATGGTAAATTACCTTATCATTTGCAGACACATAAGCACCTGCCGAAGCCACAATGGCATCAAATCCAAACTCTAAAAGCCATGGATACACATTCGTTACAGTTCTTCCGGTACATAACGAAATCAGATGTCCCCGCTTTCTGGCCATGCTTAATGCTTCCCTGGCAGATTCCGGCATGTGCATGGTGAAATCCACCAGGGTTCCGTCTACATCCAAAAAAATCAGTTTACGGCTCATTATTCTGCATCCCGAATCGCTTTTCGAACCGGAAGAACACAGCCAGGAGAAACAGATAATTCATCTACCCCCATCTCTAAGAAACGCTGGGTCAAAGTTGTATCTGCCCCAAGTTCTCCACATATTCCTGCCCAGATGCCTGCCTTGTGTGCATTTTCCACGGTCATCTGAATCAGCCGGAGCACTGCTTCATGATGCGGATTATAGAAGCTGTCAAGCTTTGCATTCTGACGGTCAATTGCCAGTGTATACTGGGTCAGGTCGTTGGTTCCGATACTGAAGAAATCAACCTCTTTTGCCAGTTCATCACTCATTACTGCTGCTGCAGGAGTTTCAATCATGATACCCTGCTCCACATTTCCAAAAGGAATCCCTTCCTTTGTAAGTTCTTCTTTCACTTCTTCTGAAATTGCTTTAATCTTACGCACTTCATCTACCGAAATAATCATCGGATACATAATTGCAATATTTCCGTAATTGCTTGCGCGGAATAAAGCACGAAGCTGGGTCTTAAAAATTTCCGGCTGGGTCAGGCAGATCCGGATGGCACGATATCCCATTGCCGGATTGTCTTCTTTGTCGAGGTTAAAATAGTCCACCTGCTTATCGGCTCCGATATCCAGGGTTCGGATAATAACCTTCTTTCCTGCCATGGTCTCTGCGACCTGCTTATAAGCTACAAACTGTTCTTCTTCTGTTGGGAAGGTATCTTTTTCAAGATAAAGAAATTCACTACGGAAAAGTCCGATTCCACCGGCATCATTTTTCAGTACTGCCGCTAAGTCAGAGACATTTCCGATGTTGGCATACAGATTGATTTTCTGACCACTCTTTGTCACATTTTCTTTTCCCTTTAAAGTCAGCAGTAATTCCTTCTGTTTTGCATCCTCTTCTGCTTTTTTCTTATATTCTGCCAAAGTTGCTTCATCCGGTTCAATGATAAGAGTTCCGGTATAGCCATCCACAATTGCCTGTTTTCCGTTCCACTCTTCCTTGATTTCCACACCAATCAGTGCCGGGATGCCCATAGTTCTTGCTAAAATTGCAGTATGGGAATTCGTAGAGCCAAGCTGTGTTACAAATGCCAGCAGCTTACTTTTATCCATCTGTACGGTTTCACTCGGAGCTAAATCCTTTGCTACGATAATAACCGGCTCATCCCCAAGGTCGCTTCCCATATCATTTCCACATAATACATTGATGACACGCTCAGAAATATCCTTCATATCAATGGAACGGGCTTTGAAATACTCGTCATCCATATTTGCAAATACTTCTGCAAAGTTATCTCCGGTAACACCTACCGCATACTCTGCATTTACGCTCTGACTCTCAATAAGATTGTGAACGGAATCATTATAATCTCCATCCTCTAACATCATGGCATGCACATCAAAAATCTGTGCATTTACTTCACCCACTTCTTTTAATGCTTTCTTGTAAAGCTTGTGGAGCTGTTCAATTGCAGTCTGCTTTGCTGCTTCATAGCGGGCAATCTCTGCTGCCGGGTCTTCTATTCTCTTTCTTACCACCTGATTTTCAGCTTTTAAAAGGAGTTTTACCTTTCCAATTGCAATACCGCTGAATACCTTTTTTCCATTAAACTTTTCCATAGTCCATACCTTCTTTCTTTTATAAGTTTTCTCCATTTGAAGCAATTACTTCTTTATACCAGTCGAAGGATTTTTTCTTTCTTCTTGCAAGAGTTCCGGTTCCATCATCATATTTTTCTACATAGATGAAGCCATATCTCTTTGCCATTTCTCCGGTGGATGCACTTACTAAATCAATGCAGCCCCATGGTGTATATCCCATCAGGTCAACGCCATCTTTTACCGCTTCTTTCATCTCTTTGATATGATCCCGCAGATAATCGATACGGTAATCATCCTGAATGCTTCCATCTTCTTCTAATTTATCATAAGCGCCAAGGCCATTTTCTACTACCATAACCGGAATCTGATAACGGTCATAAATTTCATTTAAGGAATAATGTAAGCCCTGTGGGTCAATCTGCCAGCCCCAGTCGCTTGCCTTAAGATATGGATTCTTAAGACCGGCAATCAGGTTTCCATCCGTCTGCTCGCCATTTGGATCTTTTGATACACAACTGCTCATATAATAGCTGAGAGTATAAAAATCCACACAGCCTTCCCGCAGAATTTCTTCATCGCCCGGTTCCATTTTAACATGAATATTATTTTCTTCAAAATACCGCTCCATATACGCCGGATATTCTCCTCTTACCTGCACATCGGAACAGAACCAGTTCATAATCCGCATTTCCTTCTGTGTTGCTAATACATCCTCCGGATTGCAGGTAAATGGATACTTGGTCATAAAGACATTCATATCACCGATAAGATATTCCGGATATTTTTCATGTGCTAATTTTACTGCTTTTGCGCTGGCAACAAACTGATGATGCAATGCCTGGAAACGAACCTTCGGGTCATCCGGAATCTCTGTAATTTTTCCCTCATAGCCTTTTACAGTTCCAAGGGAAAGCAGGTTGCCAAGCGGTGTGGTTCCGCCATTGATTTCATTGAAGGTCAGCCAGTATTTTACTTTGCCCTGATATCTTTCGAAAATTGCCTTGCAGTAATTTAAAAAATAATCAATACATTCTCTGGCTTCCCAGCCATTGTATTTTTCAATCAGTGCATATGGCATTTCATAATGGGAAATGGTTACCAGCGGCTCAATGCCATATTTTAAACACTCATCAAATACTTTATCGTAGAATGCCAATCCTGCTTCGTTTGGCTCATTCTCCATTCCGGTCGGAAAAATTCTTGTCCATGCAATGGATAAACGGAATACTTTAAATCCCATTTCTGCAAATAATGCAATATCCTCTTTGTAATGATGATAGAAATCAATTGCTTCGTGGCTCGGATAGAGATATTCCGGATGAATGGTTCTTGTTACCTTTTTCGGCTCGGTATGGGAACCATTCGTACACATATCAGAAACAGATGCTCCTTTTCCATCTACATCCCATGCTCCCTCAAACTGATTGGCTGCGGTTGCACCGCCCCAGAGAAAATCTTTACGAAATGTCTTCATTGCTTTTTCCTCCTGCTTCTTATTATTTTTATTTGTAAAAATTTATAATTTCTGTTTTTATATTTTTCTTTTCTCATTCTGCCCTGCAATAAGGCTTCTGATTTTGTTGGATAGAGCACGAGCCCTTTATCAGAGCCCGCACCCTTAGGTATAAAAAACTATGGAAAACTAATTTATAAAACGGTAATCAATGCGTCCAACGCTGCAACTTTCTTTGCATCTGTCGGAACTACATCTGCGTAATCTGCTGTGTTGCTGATGATAACCGGAGTCAGAACGGAATATCCTGCTCCTGTAATCTTTGCAATATCAAATTCCAATAAAAGGTCACCTTTCTTTACTTTGGCTCCCTGTGCTACCTTCGGTGTAAATCCTTCTCCATCTAATTTCACGGTATCCATGCCCACATGAATCAGGATTTCTACTCCGCCATCGGATACCATTCCAATGGCATGACCGGTTGGGAAGAAGGTTACTACTTCGCCATCACATGGTGCATATAATTTGCCTTCGGACGGGAGAATAGCAACACCCTGACCTAATGCTCCGCTTGAAAATGCTTCATCTTCTACTTCTTCCAAGGCTTTTACTTCTCCGGTAAGAGGAGATGCAATTACCTGGTTTGCTGCGGTTTTTGTGCCTTTCTTTTCTATTTTTGCTTCATCATTCTGTGGAGCATCATCATGATAGGTAATGTAAGTTGCTACGAACGCAACTACCATAGCTACTGCCATACCGATTAATACCCAGATCAAACTGTAAACGCTCTTTGACTCACCATCGATGAATGCCGGAAGTCCGAAGAATCCAAGACCACCCATCATATAAGTTTTAACTCCGGCAAATCCTATGATTCCACCACCAATAGCGGATGCAATACAGGAAATTACGAATGGTTTTTTCTTTGGAAGTGTAATACCATAAATACATGGCTCTGTTACACCAAAGAGTCCTGAGATAAACGCCGGTAATGCAATATTTCTAAGTTTCTTATCTTTTGTCTTTAATACAATTGCCAGTACAACCATGGACTGCGCAAAAGATGCTGCGAAATATGGAGAAAGGATGAAGTCATATCCTAAAGTTCCATAATTAATCATTGCCAGTGGAACAAGTCCCCAATGTAATCCGAAGATTACCAGTACCTGCCAGAATGCTCCGACTAAGATACCTGCTACAAGACCTCCTACAACCGGAAGGTTATAGATTGCTCCGAAAATAATACCGATAATGTTGCAAAGGAAAGTAGATACCGGTCCGATTACCAGATAGGTAAGTGGAACCATTACTGCCAAAGTTACAACCGGAACGATAAATGTTTTAATAACGTCCGGAATTACTTTCTTTAATCTCTTTTCCAGCCAGGCAGCACAAGCCACTGCAATAACAATTGGTACTACCGAAGAAGTATAACCACTGGATGGCATAATAACAGGAATTCCAAAAAAGGTTGTATAATAATTCATTTCAAAGGAAGTTCCTGCAAACAGGGAACCTATCAGTTCTCCTGAAGTCAGATTAACCAGTGCCGGATAGGTAAGTGATATACCAAGTGCCATTCCGATAAATTCATTCATCTTAAATTTCTTTGCTGCAGTATATCCTAAGATAATCGGCAGGAAATAGAAGAATCCGTCTCCAATGGAATACCAGAGCTGATATGCTCCGCTTGTGGTAACATCAATTCCTGACTGACTTGCGATAAAAGACCACAGCGCCAAAAGACCTTTGATAATACCTGCTGCACAAAGCACACCAAGGAATGGCTGGAATACACCGGAAATCAAATCAATGAGTCTTGCACCAAGCCCCATCTTCTCTCCGCTGTCTTCTGCATCCTCGGAAACAGCTCCGTTTCCGGCCAGATGTGCATGTTCACAAACCACATCATAGACATCCGGTACATGATTTCCGATTACTATCTGATACTGTCCGCCGGATTTCATTACTGTCACAATTCCTTCCGTTGCTTTTAATACTTCGGTGTTAGCCTTGGACTCGTCTTTTAATTTAAAACGAAGTCTGGTAACACAGTGCGCAAGGCTTATGATATTCTCCCTGCCGCCTACGTTCTGGATAATAATTCTTGCCAGTCCATCATACTTACTTGCCATAACAATCCCTCCATTTTTATTTTTTATAGCATGTTCATTTTTATCTAAAACACTCTTGTGTTTTATTCATTTTGTTAAAAACAACGAATGTGCCTTGGCACATTCTCGCGCCTGCGGCGGTCGCTTGCGACATCTACCTTATACGCCGCAGTGTGCATCCTCGCGGAGCGTTTTTTAATTTACAGGAAAGCAATTTCCTGTAAATTAAAAAAGCCCAAACAAATAAAACTCTTCCTATGAGTCTTATTCGTCTGGGTTTTGCCGTCTTAACGTAACAATCCCTTGCCGAAAGGGTATTTACTTATTCATACTGTGAATCACACGATGAATGTGTACTGCCAGATAGGAAATCTCTACATCCGAGACTTCATAATCAAGCTTCTTCTTCATGTAACTCTTTATCTTCTGTGCACATTCGTAGGAACGCGGGAAACGATCCGCAATCAACTGGTCAAATTCTTCATCATTACGTTCACTGTCTTCCCGACTGATTACCCGCTGTACAAAGAATCTTAAATGCGTTACAAAACGCTCATAGGACAGGCTCTTTTCATCCAATTCCACCTGAAAGGTATATCTGACTATATTGAGTATATCCTTTATCATTGCCGGCATGTTCCTGGACTGATTCATCTGACCGCCCATCTGTGCATTTACCAGATGCATCGCAATAAATCCAGCTTCATCCTCCGGCAGCTCCACGTCTAGTTCCTGTTTTACAATATCTAAGGCTTTCAATCCCACCTGAAATTCTGCATTGTAGAATTTCTTCATCTCCCAGGAAAGCTCATTCGCAACAACGATGCCCTGCTGCTTTCTCTCTATGGCGTATCCCAAGTGGTCTGTTAATGTCACATAAATATTTTTACTTAAATGATAACCTAATGTTTCTCTGGCATATGCGATAACCAGCTCGGCTGTCCGGATATATTCATACGGCATGTCCTTTACCACCTGCATGAACTGGCTGGTACTTTCGTCCGGAAGGGAGAATACTTTTTCTATCTTTGTCTCATCTATTTCTTCTCCGGCTTTCTTTCCGAAGCCTATGCCCTTTCCCATAACGATGATTTCTTTACCTTTATCGTCCTCGGAACTGATTACATTATTGTTAATTACTTTGATAATCTGCATTACGTTTCACCTGTTTATGATATAAAAAAAGCTGCATTACACTCTAAATAATCCGACCTAACAATTATCTTAAAGTGCAATCCAGTCTTGCCTATCTCTAGTAACAATCCGGTTTGCGTCCCTGCTTATTACATTACAAATGTACTATATTTTATCAGAAACGTCAAGTCCGGAATGTAAACTTCGTATATAATACATAATTTTATCATTTCATTTTTGTGCACAATTCACTATTTTCCTATAATGATTCCACCGCCTGCGACAAATTCCCCATCATAAAATACCACCGCCTGACCCGGTGTCACAGCACGGACCGGTTCTTCAAAATGACAGCGGATCCTGCCCTCTCCGATATTTTCCACGGTACACATGGCTCCTGCATGTCCATAACGGATTTTACCTAAGAGACGTCTGCCATCAAAATCGGTAAGTCCCATATAATTGACATGGTCTGCAACCAGTGTATCCGTAAATACATCCTCTGGCGAACCTACCACTACTTCATTGGTTTCCGGTCTTATTTCTGTTACAAAAATCCGTTTGCCATATGGTATATTCAAGCCACGGCGCTGTCCTACGGTATAGTGGGTAATTCCTTTGTGCCGTCCGATAATTTCACCATCTTTTGTCACAAAGTTTCCCTCTCCCGGAACTGCATCTCCAACCTCACGGTCAATAAAACCTGCATAGTCATTATCCGGGATAAAGCAGATTTCCTGGCTGTCTCTCTTATGAGCCACCGGAAGTCCCACCTCTTCTGCAATTTTGCGGATTTCATCTTTATGATAAGCACCTACCGGCATCAATGTATGGGATAACTGCTCCTGTGTCAGGTTATATAATGCATAGGTCTGATCCTTGGCTGCTGTTACAGATTTTGCCACTGCGAAACGTCCGTTGTCACATTTTGCAATTCTTGCATAATGTCCGGTTGCAATATAATCTGCTCCGATGCTTAAGCTTCTGGCAAGAAGTGACTCCCATTTCACATAACGGTTACAGGCAATGCATGGATTCGGCGTTCTTCCTGCCAAATATTCTGCCACAAAATAATCCATTACATACTGTTTAAATTCCTGTTTAAAGTTCATCACATAATATGGTATTTCCAACCGGTCAGCCACTCTTCTGGCATCATCCACGGCACTTAGGCCACAGCAGCCACCATTTTCCTGCTGCTGTGTCTCTTCCTCATCCTGCCAGATCTGCATGGTTACACCAATCACATCATAGCCCTGTTCCTTTAAAAGATATGCCGCAACGGAAGAATCCACTCCGCCGGACATTCCAACTACTACTTTTTCCTTCATATATTTAATCCTATCCTACAGGCAAATTTTTAGCTGCACTCACAGTTTACCCACACTGTCAGCATCCGTCAAGTGAATTTTACGGTTTCCTTCTGTCCCCTTAGGATTGTGACATTCTTTTTGATGCAGGCAGTCACATAATCAATCTGCTCTGCCGTAATTTTTTCATTTAAAGTAAGCCGCAATGCTCCCCTTGCAATTTCCGGCGGTACACCGATGGCTGTTAACACATGGGATGGCTCATGTTCTCCGGAAGAACACGCTGAACCTGCCGATGCACAGATTCCATCCATATCCAGCATAACCAAAAGATTCCCACCTTCTAACTCATCAAAACAAAAGTCCACATTATTCGGAAGGCGGTTGTTCCATTCCCCATTCAGCCTTACCTTCGGCACCTGCTTTAATACTGAATAAATCAAGTAATCCCGCATCCTTGTCTCGATTTCCATCCGCTCTTTTAAGCTTTCCATTGCCATGGCTGCCGCTTTTCCCATGCCTACAATTCCCGGCACATTCTCAGTTCCCGCCCGGACACCGCTTTCCTGGCCTCCTCCATGGATAAAAGGAGGTATCCTCTTTTTCTTTCGCACATATAAAAATCCGGTTCCCTTAGGTCCGTTGAATTTATGTGCGCTGGCACTCATCATATCAATATTCATTCTGTTGACCTCAATGGGAATATGTCCATATGCCTGTACGGCATCCGTATGAAAACAGATTCCATATCTCCTGGCAAGCATACCGATTCCTGCTATAGGTTCTATGGTACCAATCTCATTATTTGCCATCATAACAGAAATCAATATGGTATCCGGCCGGATTGCCCGCCGCACCTGCTCCAAGGAAACCGTTCCCTTGTCATCTACCGGAAGGTAAGTAATCTCATAACCATTCTGTTCCAGATATCCGCAGGTTCTTAAAATGGCATGATGCTCTATTTTCGTGGTAATGATATGCCGGCCACGCATAACCATACTTTCTGCGGTACATTTCAATGCCCAGTTATCAGATTCACTTCCTCCGGCTGTGAAATATATTTCCTCCGGCTGCGCCCCGATGCTCTGCGCAATGATCTGCCGGCTTTCTTCTATGGCATCATGACTTTTTTGCCCCAGATCATACAGGGCAGATGGGTTTCCATAACGGCGCTCATAAAAGGGCAGCATTGCTTCGATTACTTCCGGTGCTGTCGGTGTTGTTGCTGCATTATCAAGATAAATCATTTTCTTCATGCTTCTTTCCCTCTGAGAATAGTTCTTTCTGCCTCTGATTTATCATATACTTTTGACAAATCTGCTTTTTCATGGAGGCTCCAATTGAAACCGTTGAAATCCATTTCAAATCCACTGATTGCCGGTACTCTCCTGCTTACTGTGACCGGACTTTCCAGCAGAGTAATCGGTTTCTTCTATAGAATATTCCTCTCCCGCATAATTGGTGCAGAAGGTCTTGGAATTTATCAGCTTATTTTTCCGGTTTTTGCCCTCTGTATTGCCTTCAGTTCCTCAGGCATCCAGACCGCTGTCTCCCGCTTTGTTGCTGCAGCCGACCATAAAAATACCGGCATGAGTTACCTCTATGCCGGTCTGGTTCTTTCTGTGGGAATTGCACTCTCACTTACTGTTATTCTGATTTCTTATTCTGATTTTATTGCCATTCATATTTTAGATGAAGCCCGTTGTGCTCCACTCCTTGTTATTCTTTCCTACTGCCTGATTCCTGCCAGTGTCCATGCCTGTATCAATGGTTATTATTATGGGAAGAAGAAAACTCTGGTACCATCCGTAAGCCAGCTTATGGAGCAGGTTGTCCGGGTCTTAAGTGTCTATACACTTTATCTTATCTGCCTGGAAAAAAGTTATCCCATCACACCATCCATTGCTGTCTGGGGTGTTGTCTGCGGTGAACTGGCTTCTTCACTCTTTTCCGTAAGCTGCCTTCATTTCAAAAAGTGCAGCAGGCATATAAAAAGAATTTTTAAGGAACTTTCCCTCTTTGCGCTGCCCCTTACCACCAATCATGTAGCATATCACTTATTTTCCAGTATCGAAGCCATTCTGATTCCCATCTGCTTAAAAAAATATGGCTACAGCAATCAGGATGCCTTGAGTGTCTTCGGCATCTTTACCGGAATGGCAATGCCAATGATTCTTTTTCCCAATGTCCTTGTAAATTCTGTCTCGGTGCTGCTGATGCCTGCTATTTCAGAAGCCTATGCAAGAAAGGATTTTCACTTAATCCGCCTTACTATTAAAAAAACGGTGTTTTATTGTCTGCTTCTTGGCTTTTCCTGTACCTTCGGTTTTCTTCTGACCGGAAAATGGATTGGACAATTCATTTTCCAGAACACATTAGCCGGCAGTTTCATACTCATATTAAGCTGGATCTGCCCTTTCCTCTATCTGTCCACCACCCTTACTTCCGTTCTTCACGGTCTAGGAAAACCGGGGCGTGCGTTCTACATTAATATGAGCGGCTGCGCTTTACGCATTTTCTTTATCTATGCACTGATTCCAACATATGGCATCCGCTGCTACCTCTATGGCATGCTTGCAGGCGAACTGCTGACTACTTTTTTATCCTTTCTTGCGCTCCTTCGGTTTGCCAGAAAAAAATCGCAAAAAAACAGTCTGCTTTAGTCTATTGATTTTAAGGATTCTGCCATGTTGATACGTTCTAATTTGCCTGTCATCATACAGTTTACAATCCATGCAAAGCCCATCGTCAGCAAAACACTAAAGAGATAACTTACTGCATTAATCTGTACATTAAAGGATACCATATCAATCTGTATCTCACCCATTACAAAACGATGGAACCATTTTCCTAAAATCAGTCCCAGTCCGCAGCCGATAGCAGTTAAGACCATATTCTCACGAAACACATAAGATGCTGTTTCCTTTGGATAAAAGCCTAATACTTTAATGGTAGCTATCTCCCTCACCCGTTCCGTAATATTGATATTATTAAGATTATATAATACGATAAATGCCAGTGCTCCGGCACAGATAATAATGATAATGACAATATAATTCATACAGGACATCATCTGTGAAATCCGGCTTAACATATCGGAATTAACGGTTACTGCCGTCACACCATCTGCTTTCATCAGTGCCGCACTCACTTCATGAATATCTGACGCATCCGGCAGTCTCACATACACGTTTTTAAATACCACATCCCCAATCTGTTTTTCATAGGATTCCGGTGCAATGTATACATAATTATAAATATGATTCTCACAGATTCCGGTGACTTTTAAGTGCATCTCATTGTTGTCACTGTCACGCAGCAGAATCGTATCGCCTTTTTTGACTGCATAGGTTTCTGCCACTTTCTTCGAAAGTACTGCTTCTCCTTCTTTTGGATAAGCAATCGGCTCCTGTTTCTTTGTATGCAGCGAAATAAAGTCTCCTACTTCATCCGGATTTTCCACTGCCACCATATGAATCGACTTAGTTCCTTTATCTGTCACCAGGTCAATGGTCTTTTCCATGGCATACATGCCTGCTGCATTTTCCTTTTCCAATACAGAATCTAAAGATTTAAGGTCGGCCTCTCCCGGCATCTTTCCAGCTTTTAATGTAACTCCGATGTCGTAAAGCTGGATTTCTTCATACTGCTGGTCTGCCACTGCCACTACAGAATCCCTTACACCAAAGCCCATCACCAGCAATGCCGTACAGCCGCTGATTCCGATTACCATCATAAAGAAACGCTTCTTATAGCGGACAATATTTCTTACGGATACCTTCTGCAAGAATTTAAGTCTCTTCCAGATAAATGGTACATGCTCTAAGAATACACGTTTTCCGGCTTTTGGTGCTTTCGGCCGCATCAAATCTGCCGCCACTTCTTTTAACTCTTTATGGCAGGACAGCCAGGTCGTCCCAGCGGAGCAAAGTACTGCAACGGTAAGTGAAACCAGTGCCAGTGGCAGGTCAGACACATAATAAATCCCACCCATTTTATAGACAATTCCATAGGCTGTTATGATGACTAACGGGAAGAAATGGATTCCCAGCACATAGCCGATTAACGTTCCGCTGATGGCTGCAGAGCCGGAATAGAAAAGATATTTTCCCATTATCTTTCCTTCACTAAAACCCAGTGCCTTTAATACTCCAATCTGTGTCCGCTGTTCTTCCACCATACGATTCATGGTCGTCATGCAGATTAACGCTGCCACCAGAAAGAAGAATACCGGAAATACATTGGCAATTCCTTTTACTACACCGGAATCATTTTTCAGGCACACATAACCCACATTGGTATTCCGGTCCAGTACATAAGTCTCTGGTTTCTCGATTTCATCTATCTTACTCTGTGCATCTGCTATCTGGTCATCCGCATCCTGCATCTGCTCATCAAATTCACTCTGATTCTCCTGATACTGCAATAAGCCGTCTGCCAGCTCTGTTTCTGCAGCCTCAAGCTGATCTTCTTTTTCTTCTATCTGTTCTTTTGCTGCCGCAAGCTGCTTCTCCCCATCCGTAAGCTCTGCCTCGGCAGCTGCCAGTGCATTTTTTCCATCTTCTATCTGCTGCTTTGCGGCTGCCAGCTGGCTTTCCGCAGAAGAAAGCTGACCTGCGGCTGCTTCTAATTCCGCATTCTTTGCATTTAATTCTGCTTCTGCACCGGCAACCTCCGTTAAACCGGCTTCAATCTGTGCCAGCATCTCTTCATAGCCCGGAGTATTTTCCGTCAACTGCGCTTTTGCAGCCTCTAGGCTGTTTCTCTGATCCGTCACCTGCTGCTTTGCTGCCAAATAAGCATTCAATCCCTGCTCATACTCTGCCTTTTTTGCTGCCAGTGCACTTTCCTGCCCGGAAATCTGCTGCGATGCGCTCTCTAATTCTGCCGCCTTAGAAGACAATGCATCCTTCCCGGACTGCAGCTCCGATGCTTTAGCAGAAAGCTCGGTCTTTGCAGAAGCAATCTGATTTTTTCCATCGGAGATCTCTGTTTCTCCATCCGTAAGCTGCTGCTTTGCCGATTCTAATTCCGCTTCCGCTTCTGCCCGCTTTTCCTCTAACTCTTCCTTCTTCTCATCCAGTTCGTCCTGTGCGTCTTTTACAATCTTTTCATAACGGATATCTGCCTGTTCCTTTGTATAGGCCTCCCAGTCTGCTTCCTTTGCGTCCATATAGGAATCATACTCATCGGAATAGATGTCATAATCTTCATCAAATTTAATATAGATTTCTGTGTCATAATCTACTGCAAATCCATCTTTTAATATATAGGCAAATCCGCTGATTCTGCCATTTCCAATGGATGTATTGCCACGTTCAAACTGGATATAGCACGGTGACTGTACCAGTCCGGTAATCGTATATTCTTTGTATGCAAATTTATCTAAATCATCTGTTGTATTATTTTCCGAAAGAACCAGCTTGCTTCCAATGGCATCCTCTGAAAAAAGTGCGGAATCTACCACACATTCATCAGCAGACTGCGGCATTTCTCCGGCAATCAGCTTCAGTTTATTGACCTTCTCTGTGATGGAATGCATCTTGATAACGCGCTCATTTTCTCCGGCATCCTTATAAAGAACCTCTGCCGATATGGCACCCTCTGCCGCCCGGACATCTTCTTTTTCTGCCAGTGCTTCTACATTTTCTTCTGTAAAGCCAAGTGTGGATACCAGACGATAATCATAGAATTGCAAATCCTTTAAATAGACATCCGCAGAATGCACCATGACCGACTGGGTAATTTTAAGGCCGGAAAAAAATGCAACACCCAGTGCAATAATGGCAAGGATAGCAAAATATCTTCCAAAGCTTTTCTTTATCTCACGAAATGTATTTCTCTTCATCATGGATTTCATATTTCAAACCCTTTCTTTTCCACATGGACTACCATTCAATCTCATCGACATCCACGATATGTTCATTTTTCTCTATCTTTTGAATGGTTCCGCTCTTTACGGTAATGACACGGTCTGCCATTGCAGTCAGTGCCTGATTATGTGTAATTACAATGACGGTTTTGCCCTGTTTTCTGCAGGTGTTCTGCAGCAGTTTTAAAACGGCTTTTCCGGTATTATAATCCAGTGCCCCTGTCGGTTCATCACAAAGCAGCACCTTCGGATTCTTTGCCAGTGCTCTCGCAATTGCCACTCTCTGCTGTTCTCCACCGGATAGCTGTGCCGGGAAATTGGCTTTCCGTTCACTTAAGCCCACCTCATCTAAAACTGTTGCTGCATCTAACGGTTCCTTGCAAATCTGTGCTGCAAGTTCAACATTTTCCAATGCTGTAAGATTCTGCACCAGATTATAAAACTGGAATACAAATCCCACATCATATCTCCGGTAACTGGTAAGCTGCCGCTTATTATATGCTGAGACTTCTTCTCCATCCAGATATACTTTTCCGGTGGTCAGATAATCCATTCCTCCCAATATATTTAATATTGTTGTCTTTCCCGCTCCGGACGCTCCTACGATAACGCAGAATTCTCCCTTTTCTATCTCAAAATTCACATCATGTAATGCTTCTATCGTAACTTCTCCGGTTTTATATACTTTACTTACATTCTGAAAGGATACAAATGCCATTTGATAGCTTCCTCCTTTTATTCTGGTTATTCAGGTGATTGTGCAAACGGAAAGTTATAAAAACCGTCTTTCCGGTTGCTTTGGCTGAATCGCTGCACTGTCCGTCGAAGACAGATGCCACATAATGCCTGCAAGGGACACTGGGAATTTCGTTATCGTATTAATTTCATCCGGCAACCGGCACAAATTCACATCCATGTTCAGTTGTGCCTCGCTGGTACATCCCTGTACCAGCGTTGCCTGTTTCCTGATGAAATTCCCAGTGTCCCTAACAGCCTTTATCAGGCATCTGTACTTCGACAAACCAGGCAGCATTTCTTACAAACATTGGAAAGATAGTCCTGATGACAAAATCTATCCCCTTCACAATCACCTGTTACCTGCTTATTGTAATGGTAGCACAATCTTTTCACTTTTTGAAATTAAATTTTTCTAAAGTCAGGAAGTACGCTTTCCAAATTACACCTACAAAACCTGCCACCAGCATTTTCTTATGAATGCCTGACAACGAAAAAATCCACTTTCTTAGAATCACAGTCAAAATCTGCTATTCTAAAAAAGTGGATTATACATTCAAATATCCGAAAAATTTTTTCTTATAACAACGGAGCTATCACTGCATCAAACATACAATTTAAACTCTCTTCATATATCTCCTGATACGTGCGGTGAAAAGTCTCAGTAATTGCCATTGCCTGCTTTGGTACTTCTTCGTAAAGTCCAAATGCCGCCTCATATACTTCCGGATTCTTATCGTAAAATGCTTCTGTCATGGCATTTTCAAATTCAAATCGTGCGCCCTTGGAAAGATGCTCTTTAAAATCCTCTTTCCGTACATTTTTCACATAATCATCCTGAAATATATTTAATCCTTCTGCCTTGACCAATTCCTCTAAGCCTTCTTTTACATCTTCGTAAGTCATGGTCTTGAAATTCTCTACAAAGAATTTGTCAAAGGTCTCCTTATCCGGAAACTGCTTTGTTAAGCTCTCCATCTCTTTTTCCTCCTGTCTTATACCGCATGCAAAATCATGCGTTCCCGATATACCACTTCCATATGGTCTAATACTCTTCTCGCCCGCTGATACTGGTTATAATGTGTGCTGATAACGCAGACTTCCTTCGCCCCATTATAAGCAACTCTCTTATAAAATGGAACTCTCACCCAGTTCTGTGTAAATGGAATTTCATGGCTTACCAGTGTCCGCATCATCTGACTGCTGACTCTGGCATTGGTAGTTCTGCATAATTCCACATCCCGGTCAATATTTTTCCCCATGGTCTTCGGTTTGTTCTTCTTCATAATAATACCCTGTCTCCTTCTATTTGTCCATAATCTGAATCTCTACGGTCTTCCCCAGACAGCCTGCTACCTTCACCAGAAAATCCAGACTTGGATTATATCTTCCGCTCTCCAATCTGGAAATATTGGATTTCTTCGTGCCTGCCCGCTCTGCAAGCACTTCCTGGGTAATATGCTGTTCCTTGCGCACCGCCTTCAACTGACGCACCACATCCGAACGCGTCGACTGCTCCCTGCTCTTATTCTTCTCCATTTCTCACCTCAACAACTGTCTCTATATTATCATATATGATAACTTATTGTCAACGAAAAAGAGCCTCAAAAAAGGCTCTTTTTGAACTATTCTTCTATCTGACGCAGCACCTTGCGGAACTGGAAATAGAACAGTACAGACGTAAAGCTTACCGCCAGCACATCCGCTACCGGCTCTGCCATATAAACTGCCATTGCCTGATTGCCGGTAAAAATGTGTGGCATAATATAAATAAGTGGCAGTAATAATACGAATTTACGCATGACCGCTACAATAATGGAAGATACTGCTTTTCCCAGTGATGTAAATGCCATCTGACACGCCATCTGGATTCCGAATATCATAATTGCCATAAGATAAATCCGGAGTGCATTTCCTGTATATGCAATCAGTGCCGCATCCGAGGTAAACATGGCTGCAAATGCTCTTGGAAATGCCATCACCAATGCCCACAAAACAAAGGAAAATCCAACATCAATTTTCAATAATAAGAAATAGGCTTCTTTTACCCTGTCTGCTCTTTTGGCTCCATAATTATAGCTGATAATCGGCTGCGCTCCCTGACCCAATCCCTGTAACGGAAGTAGTGCAAACTGCATGACACTGGTTAATATGGTCATGGCTCCTACTGCCATATCTCCGCCATATCGTAATAACGAAGAATTAAAGCAGACTGAAATCACGCTCTCGCTTGCCTGCATAATAAACATTGCTGTTCCAAGTGCAATACTCGGCCAAATAATATTTGCCTGCAAAACCATATTTTTCCCTTTCAGGCGAAGATGCGTTTTCTTTCCGCATAAGAAAGCCAGCACCCAGATACAGGAACATGCCTGGGAAAGAACCGTTGCCAGCGCTGCTCCTTTTACACCCATTCCAAATCCAAAGATAAATACCGGATCCAGCACAATGTTAATCACTGCACCAATCAGTACCGACAGCATACTGGTTCTGGCAAATCCCTGCGCCGTAATAAATGCATTCATCCCCAGGGTCAACTGCACAAAAATCGTTCCTATAGCATAAATATTCATATAATCAGCAGCAAAAGAAATCGTATTTTCGCTGGCTCCAAATGCCAGAAGAAAGCCTCTGTTTCCAGCCAGCAGAAATGCAGTCAGTATCAGCGATACAATAATCTGGGTGCAAAAACAGTTCCCCAGCGTTTTTTCCGCCTTGTCCTTCTCTCCTTTTCCCATAAATATGGTTGCCCGTGGAGCACCACCATTGCTAATCAGTGCTGCAAACGCAGATACTACCATAATAAGCGGCATGCATACACCAACTCCGGTCAGTGCCATTGCACCATCCCCCGGAATATGGCCGATGTACATACGGTCTACTATGTTATACATCATATTAATCAACTGGGCTGCAACGGTAGGCAATGCCAGTTTTAATAACAGCTTTCCTACCGGTTCTGTTTCTAAAAATGTTCTGTCATTGGTCTGTTCCATGTAATTCTCCTTACCTTCTACTCGCGGAACTACGGGAAACACGCTTAGCGAGTTTCTCGAGTTATCGCGGTGCTCGCCAAATCTGAACAGAAAAGAAGTTCGCCAAAGCGAGCTTGGCTCCTTCTTTTCTCCCAGATTTTTCTCGCTACTCGCGTAAAAAAAGAACCGACCTGTAGTCGATTCTTTTCCAAAATATTAATGCCGGCAGCGGGACTTGAACCCGCACGTGGTTGCCCACAACAGATTTTGAGTCTGCCTCGTCTGCCATTCCGACACGCCGGCATTTATTCGGTTCAGTCGAACCGAACAAATGAAAGTTTATCATATTTTCTAATAGATTGCAAGTTTATTTTTCCGGGTCTTTCATATTTTTCAAAATGTCAAAGCAGTCAAATGTTGCAAAATAATCCTTCGGTGTCTCTGCACGCCGGATAAGCTGTACGGAGCCATCTTCCTTCAGAAGTAACTCAGCGGATTTTAATTTACCATTGTAGTTATAACCCATGGAATAACCATGTGCTCCGGTATCATGAATTACCAGATAATCGCCCATGTCAATCTTCGGCAGCATACGGTCCACGGCAAATTTATCATTGTTCTCACAAAGAGAACCGGTTACATCATATTTGTGGTCGCATACGCTGTTGTCCTTGCCCAGCACGGTAATGTGATGATATGCACCATACATTGCAGGACGCATCAGATTTACTGCACAGGCATCCACACCAATGTATTCCTTGTGTGTATGTTTCTCATGAATTGCCTGCGTCACAAGGCATCCATAAGGTGCTAACATAAAACGGCCCATCTCAGTATAGATAGCTACATCGCCCATACCTGCCGGAACTAAAATTTCATCATAAACCTTGTGTACGCCTTCGCCAATAACACGGATGTCGTTTGGTTCCTGGTCTGGTGTATAGTTCACACCAACTCCACCGGAAAGGTTGATAAAGCTGATATGGCAGCCTACTTCTTCTTTTAATTTAACAGCTACTTCAAAAAGCTGTTTTGCAAGCATCGGATAATACTCGTTGGTTACGGTATTGCTTGCTAAGAATGCATGAATACCAAAATTCTTTGCACCTTTTTCTTTTAAAATCTTAAAGCCTTCAAATAACTGCTCCGTTGTAAATCCGTATTTTGCATCTCCCGGGTTATCCATGATACCGTTGCTCATTTTGAACACTCCGCCCGGATTATATCTGCAGCTGATGGTCTCCGGAATCTTACCGATTGTCTTCTCTAAGAAGTCGATATGGGTAAAGTCATCCAGGTTGATGATTGCGCCAATCTTGTCTGCAAATTTATATTCATATGCAGGGGTATCATTGGAAGAAAACATAATATGCTTTCCGTCAAATCCCTGGGAATCAGCTAACATCAGCTCTGTCTGGGATGCACAGTCGCAGCCGCAGTCATACTCTTTTAAAATATTTAAGATAAATGGGTTAGGGGTTGCCTTTACTGCAAAATACTCACGAAATCCCGGATTCCATGCAAATGCTTCTTTTACTGCCTTTGCATTTTCACGGATGCCTTTTTCATCATAAAGGTGAAACGGGGTTGGATATGTCTTTACAATTTCTTCAATCTGTTCTTTTGTCACAAATGGTTCTTTCTTCATAATAGTTAGTCTCCTTCTCGCCTGCAGGCTTCCCGCCGCAGACCTCTTGCCTCAGCTAAGTAGTATTCTAAAATTCCCATTGTGACTTGTCAACCCGTCATTATCATTTTTATATTGTATCTTAAGACTTTTTCTCAATTATGATTCATTTCCCACATGATGTGGAAATGTCAGCGTCACTTTAAAGAAATCCCCATCGATAAGCAGCCCGAACGTTCCATTCATAAGTTCTGTCAGGCTCCGTGCGATAGATAATCCAAGGCCGCTGCCTTCCGTATTTCTGGAGCTGTCTCCCCGGACAAAGCGTTCCTGCAGTTCCTCTCCCGTCATATGCAAAGGACTCTTTGAAATATTTCGAAATACGATGGCAACATTTCTCTCATCCTGCTCCAGGTCAAGATATACTCTGGTTCCCGGCTGTGCATATTTATAAATATTGCTCAGCAGATTATCAAAAACTCTCCACAGATGTCTTCCATCTGCCAGAACAACAAGCTCTTCCTGCGGATGATGAATCACCAGTTCCAGATTCTTTTGTTCCAGCCGTTCTTCATATTCGCCTGCTGCCTGTGTCAGCAATACCTCCGGTACACATTTCTCCCAGTTCACCTTCAGCACTCCGGATGAAGCTTTGGATGCCTCAATCAGATCTTCAATCAATTTCTTCAGGCGGGCAGACTGTCGTGTCAGCACTTCTAAGTATTCCTGCACCTTCGGATTTTCCACATCCTCTTTGGTCAGCAAATCCACATAATTAATAATAGAAGTAAGCGGTGTTTTAATGTCATGGGATACATTGGTAATCAGCTCTGTTTTAAAATGCTCGCTCTTCATCCGCTCATCCAGTGCTGTCTGCATTCCGCTTCCAATCTGATTCAGATGCTCTGCATAATTTTTAAATTCTCCACGCATATGGCTGGTGTCCATCTGATAATCATAGTCACCCTCTGCAATCTTCTCACCACCCTGCTTCAACTGATTGAGATTTGCCAGTATGATGCAGAATATCAGGAAAAGTGCTGCCTTTTCTACCAGAAATACCAGAAAAATCCACTCCCAGTTGTAACTGTCTTCCAGCATCAGAACACCGATAAATTCTATGAAAGTAATGCCCAGTGCAATCACTACACCTTTATAAATAAACGGCATATGCTTTTTAATATAAGACAATGCCTGTTTCAGCCATTTTACAAACCGGCATAACAGCGTGTTGCTCCACAGCGTCTTTGTCTTATGCCTTACTGAGCAGCTCATGAGAAATACTAAAAGCAGGGTTGCTGTCAATACTGCCAGTATCACAATGGCAGCAAAGGAGCCTATGTCCGTTCCGTAAAATCCCCATATGTTTCCAAAAAATCCTGCCACACAGGCTGCAACGATATAAAGCATCAGTCCATAGAGTTCCAGCGGAATCTTATCGATAAAACTTCTCTGTATTCTGCCCTCTTCATCCTTCTTTCCGGCAGTCCGTACCAGCGTAACCAGTAAAATAACTGCTCCAATTGTACTTACTGCAAGTACCGCAAAGATTGCATAGCGGGTCTTATATGCAAAATCAATATATTTCATTTTAAAATACAAATCATCATGATAAGTCAAATCCCCCAGCGGGAAGAATGCCACTGCATAAATATCACCTCTTGAAAGATTTGCATCCTGTTCTTCTACTTCCGTAAATATCTGCTCCGGACTGTTTAAAACATCTATGGTAATTCCCGGATAACAATAACTGTCATAATTTCCCACGATTGCCATGTATTCCGGAATGACGCTTGCCAGATTTCCGTTTTCTATGGTACAGATTCGTTCCACGGAAGTATCTACACTCTTTTTAAATACATAAAAATTAAAGTTCGTCTCATCAGCCAGGCTGTATGCACAAGACCGCGCATCCTCTATATCATAATTTACAAAGTCTGAAAAAATTTCTGCTGCCAGATAGGAACCAATCTGCTCCTGAAAGTCTGCCGCTGTTTCCTCCTGGCTGTTTCGATAGATCTGGCTGTCTATCATTTCCAGCGTAAATACTGCAGATAAAAATGCAATTGAAGTCAGTAAAATAAATGCAATGACTGCGCTTGCTCTTCTGATGCTTCTTTTTTTCTTTTTCATGGTGTGTTTCCTCTTTCCATCTTATAGCCCTGTCCCCACACCACTTTTAAATATCGTGGATTTGCAGGGTCATACTCTAATTTTTCCCGAAGATGGCGAATATGCACTGCCACTGTACTTTCTGAGCCAAACGGCGCATCTTTCCATACTTTGCGATAGATATCCTTTGGAGAAAATACAACTCCGGGCTGTTCCATAAACAGTTTCAAAATATCATACTCTGTAGGGGTAAGACTCACCGCATCTCCGTCCAGCGTCACAACCTTGGCACTGTCATCTAATTCAATGCCACCGATGGCAAGATTCTTCTTTGTCATGTTTCCACCTCCCAGCTGCATATAACGGCGCAGCTGGGATTTTACTCTTGCCTGGACCTCCACCGGATTAAATGGCTTGGTAATATAATCATCTGCTCCCACCATAAGTCCTAAAACCTTATCGTTGTCTTCACTTTTTGCAGTCAGGAAAATCACAGGGACATTGCTGTTCTCACGAATCTTCACCATGGTCTGGATGCCGTCCATTTCCGGCATCATAATATCCATGAGCACAAGATGTATCTCTGTTTTCTGCATCATTTCAATTGCTTCCCGACCGTTATAAGCCTCGTAAATTCCATAGCCATCCGATGCAAGATAGATTTTTAACGCGGACACGATATCCGGTTCATCATCACATATCAATATGTTATACATTTTCTTTTCCCCTTTCCAAGTACACCATTATTGTATCGAATGAACCTTTAAGAACCAAGGCACCAAGTCTTTAAGATTTCTTTAACATCACGCAAATACTGTCTGTATTAACACCATATAAAGCACGGTTCCCACACCGATGCTCAGTAAATTATTTCTTTTCCACACATGTAAAACGATAACTACGAAAACTGCAATAAATTCCGGCAGACCAAAGGGAAACTTCACTACATTTACTGCCTTTAAGCAATAAATAACAAGCATTCCCACAACTGCAGGCGGCAGCACTTTTCCAAGATATTTTACGATTTCCGGGATTTCTTTTTTCCCGCTGAATAATACAAACGGAATTGCCCTTGTTGTAAATACAACCAATCCGCAAACCACAATAATTAATAATGACCGTTCCACACTAATCGGCATTTTCCGCTACCTCCTTTTCTTCCATCACCTTACGACCGGATAACAGAATTATCATAATACAAATCATGGACGGCAGAATGAAATTATCACTGCCAAAGATAAGCAGACAGATAAGAGAGGCTGCAATTCCGGTCAGCGCCGGCAAATGATTCCTGCTGGTCAGCCACTGCTCCACAAAAATTACGACAAACAATGCTGTCATGGCAAAATCAATACCCGTTGTGTCAAACGGAATCAGCGTTCCGGCAATGGCTCCGATGGCAGAGCCAATAATCCAGTAAAGCTGGTCTAACAACGCAATGGAAAACAGGAATTTGTGCTCATCCACGCCCTCCGGCACTTTTGTAATAAAGAATAAAGAATAGGTCTCATCTGTCAGGGAAAAAATCATATATAATTTCTTTTTTCCCATATCACGGAATTTTTCTATTAAAGACAGTCCATAAAAGACATGCCGGATATTTACCATAAATTCTAAGAATATAATCTGCAGGAAACTGACTCCCGGTGCAAAGAAATTAACCGCCAGATACTGTCCGCTTCCGGCGTACACCAAGATACTCATCAGGATTGCCCAAAGAAAATTGTAGCCTTTTTCCTGATACATCACGCCAAATGCAATTCCTATAAAAAGATAACCTGTCAATACCGGTATCGTATACGGAAATGCTGCTTTCACTGCTTTGACATAGCCATTTTGTTTCATTCTGTAATCCTTCTTTCTAATTCGCCCTTTCTACATCAAACACAATAACTCTACAATATGAGACTTCAAAAAACAAGTTTTTTATGCTATACTAGAATAAATTGTAATTTTAATACACAGCCTGGAATTCGCATCTTAATGAGAAAGAAGAATTTCAGATTATGAAAGGAGTTCTATCCATGCAGATTGATCCGATTACCGCTGCGCTTGGAAGTACCGCTGCTTCCACAACCTCTGTAAACGGTGTAAATAATTTTGAATCCTATTTAAATAATGCAAGTAACAATTCCCTTGCATCTATTTTTCAGAAAGCCGCCGATACCTATGGTGTCTCTGTTTCTCTTCTGACCGCCATGGCAAAGCAGGAATCCAATTTTCAGGCAAATGCCACTTCCAAATCAGGAGCCATGGGCATCATGCAGCTAATGCCTTCCACTGCTTCTTATTTTGGCTGTACCGACCCTTATGACCCGGAACAGAATATTATGGCAGGTGCCAAATATATCAGCGAGCTTTTAAATAAATACAACGGAGATACCTCCCTTGCTCTTGCTGCCTACAATGCAGGCAGCGGAAACGTAGCAAAATACGGTGGAATTCCTCCATTTAAAGAAACCCAGAATTATGTAGCCAAAATCACCGGCTATATGCAGGAAGGTGTCACTCTTCCGGACGGAACAGCCGTTGCTGCAAGTGCAAACAGCAATGCTGCCTACAATGCAGGTGCTATAGATAATTCCCTTTCTGTTGACCAGTGGGATTCCCTTGAGCAGAATGCCCTGCAGGATATTCTTGACCGCTTCTTTAATTATGATGACTATTTACGGTTTTTGAATATGTTTATGAAATTTATGTAAGATGACTGCAAAAAGGCAACCCGGATATTTGTTGCTTCCTAAAAGCATAGTTTTAGGGGCATTACAAATATCCGGGTTGTTTTTTTTTTTGCGGATTCCTGGAGGAGCTGGGAATTCTGGCTTCGCTGACTCTCGTCAGGGTAAAAGGCTGGCATTTCTGCGGTTTTTTACCCAATTCAAAGATTCTTACAGCTCCTTCATCATTTCCTGTACTAACTTTGCACAATGCTCTGCTGCTTTCTTTTCAAAAGTTGGATAATCCTCCTGTGCAGAGCCATCTGCTTTATCTGAAATTGCACGAATGACTACATATGGGATGTTATTTAAAGTTGCTGCCTGCGCGATGGAGGCTCCCTCCATCTCCGTACAGTCCGGATGAAATTCTGCAATTAATGCATCCTTTATCTCTTTGCTGGAAATAAACTGGTCTCCACTTACTACGCGGCCTTCTGTTACATGAATATCCGGATTTACTTTTTTACATACCTCTACGGCAGTCTTACACAACTTTTCATCTGCCACAAAAGCAAGCTGCTCTAATCCCGGAATCTGTCCTTTTGCATAGCCTAATGGTGTCACATCCATGTCATGTTGAATAGCATCCTTAGATACTAAAATATCTCCGATATCTAATACAGAATTCAAAGAGCCTGCTACACCGGTATTGATAATATGTGTTACATCATATAAATCTGCAAGGATCTGCACGCACATTGCTGCATTTACTTTTCCTACACCGCACTGTACCACTACTACCGGCATTCCTTTTAAATTACCCTCATGAAATTCCATGCCGGCTTTCTTTGTAATCTGGTCTGTATCCATATTTTTCTTTAATGTTGCTACTTCTAATTCCATAGCACCGATAATTCCGATTTTACTCATGTTTTCTTTCCTCTTTCTGCTAATTTCCTACTTATGCATTACGCAATACATTTTTCATATCTGCTTTAAAGCAAATTTTCCAAGTATCCTCTACGCCGGATAATTCAGGTGTGCATCATCAATATGATAGAGCACATTATTTAAATAACGGTCTGCCAGATAGTTTGCCATACCAAGGTTCATATCAAGATAGTTGCCGCAGTCTTTTGGACTTGCGCCCGGTACCTCACCTTTAAAGTCACGGATGAATTCAAACATGCGAATCATCAGTGGCACGATATCTTTGGATGTATAGTCTCCCGCCAGCAATAAATAAAAGCCTGTCCGGCAGCCCATTGGTCCAAAATACACGGTCTTTCTGGCATACTCTGCGTCATTTCTTAAAAAGGTTGCACCAAGATGTTCTATGGTATGCACCTCTGCGGTATTCATAACCGGTTCATCATTTGGTGATGTCATTCTTAAATCAAAGGTTGTTACTGTACTGTCTCCTACGGCATCCTTTCTTGATACATAGACACCCGGCTGCAGTTTAATATGGTCAATTGTAAAGCTTGCGATTTTCTCCATGTGCTTCTTCCTTCTTTCTCTTTTTTCAGAGTAAATTTATCATGCATTTTCTATTGTGTCAAATTTTCTAACAGTCCCCCCAGATTTCTCGCTACTCACCTGCAGAACCTGCCACCGGCAGCTTCTTACGGATGCGTTGCAGCGTAAAAAAGTAAGATGCATACCCAATACCCGCTGTACGCATCTTACTTTTTATCTCCACAATCCTTTATGCGGTAATATTTTTTCCATTTTCCTGAATGCACTTTGCATACCAGTAATAACTGTCTTTGGGGATTCTCTTAAAATCTCCGCTGCCGTCATCATGTCTGTCCACATAAATGAGCCCGTAACGCTTTTTCATTTCGCCGGTTCCGGCACTGACAATATCCATGGCTGACCAGATGGTATAGCCGAACAGGTCTACACCGTCCTCGATTGCCTCGCCCATTGCTGCGATATGGTCATTGAGATAGGAAATACGGTAATCATCGTGGATGCTTCCATCTGCATCGACTTCATCCGGTGCACCAAATCCATTTTCCACCACCATCATTGGAAGATGATAGCGGTCCCAAAGTTCATTTAATGTATAGCGCAGTCCCTTCGGATCTATCTGCCAGCCCCATTCACTGGCGGTCAGATACGGATTCCTGGCTCCCTCTAAAAGATTTCCATCGGTCTGCTCTGCTACATCATCTATCGTAGCACAGTTTGTCATGTAATAGCTGAAGGTATAGAAGTCCACACAGCCTGCTTTTAAAATTCCATCATCCTCCGGCTCCTTCTGAATCGTAATTTGATGTTCTTTAAAATAACGGTTCATATAGGACGGATAACTGCCGAACACGGCTACATCTCCGGCAAATTTATTTAATAGCCGGTCTTTGTGCTGGCACTCTAACATATCTTCCGGCCGGCAGGTCAGCGGATACTGCGTAATGTGTCCAATCATACAGCCCACTTTTATTTCTGGGCTGATTTTCCTTGCTTCTATCACCGTTTTTGCTCCGGCAACAAACTGGTGATGTAATGCCTGGAATCTTACTTTTTCGTCTACGGTCATGGATTTAAGAGAAATAAATGCTTCCCCGCCAAGATATTTTCCATCAAGCAGCCCCAACGACTTATAAGCACCCATTGGCATTACGCCAAAGTTAATCTCGTTAAATAGAAGCCAGTAATGTACCTCCTCTTTAAAATAATTCATTACACAACAGGCATAACGAACAAAATCATCAATTACTTCCCGGTTTGCAAAACCGCCCTTTTCTTTTACCAGATACCATGGCATTTCAAAGTGGCTTAAGGTCACCACCGGCTCTATGCCATGGGATTTGCACAGGGTAAAGATGTTTTTATAAAAAGAAAGTCCTTCCTGATTTGGCTCCTCTTCGCATCCGGTTGGAAAAATTCTTGCCCAGCTGATACTCATGCGATAACATTTGCAGCCCATCTCCGCCAAAAGGCGGATATCTTCCTCATAATGATGATAATGGTCTACCGCATCATGGCTCGGATAGAATGCTCCTTCTTCCATGGTACTGCGAAACATCCGTGGCTTTCCGATTCCACCACCTTTGACATAGTCCTGTATGGTAAGTCCTTTTCCTCCTTCTAAATATCCTCCCTCGCACTGGTTTGCAGCAGTGGCTACGCCCCATAAGAAATTTTCTTTAAATTCCACTTACACTCCCCCTATCGCTCTATTTTCCTTCCGAGGAATTCACCCAGCCGCTCATCAGAATATATGAGATTTACGGTCTGATAAAAATGCTGATAGCCGTCTCCTGCAAAAGAATGGAATGGTGCATCCTTTTTATAATTCTCCTGCAGTTCCCATTCGAAACAGTCTATCAAATCTGTCAGATAATTTTTCTGAATCGGAATAATGTCATGTGCCGGATAAATTTTATAATCCTCTGTTACTTTTAATGCCAGCTCCTTCAAGCTGTGAAGTGTACTCCGGAAGGGAGCCTGCACATCATTTCCCTGAAAATGCCAGATGTTGTGTGCAGATATCTGGTCTCCGGAAAAGAGCCATTTTTTCTCCCCTTCCAGAAGCATAATATGTCCATAGCTATGTCCCGGCGTATGTAATACCGTAAATTCAATATCTCCCAGCGAAATCTTGTCTCCATGACAGAGAAAATGAGGTTTCGTCTTACTGCTGATTCTCCACTCCGGGAACTCTTCCGGTATCAGTTCTTTTGTCCAGGGCATTTTATTTACCCTGTAATCCATTGCTTTTTTACGCATCTCTGTAGTGTCATTCCAAAGAAGCTTTCCCCAGTCCAGCGGATGTATCCACACTTCATCAAACCATTTGCTTCCAAGACCATGATCCGGGTCACCGTGGCTTAACACCAGCATAACCGGCAAATCTGTAATTGTACGAACCAGTGGCATGATATTTTCATAGCCATAGCCGATGTCAAAGAGCATTGCCTTATCACTTCCTATAACAAGATAACAATGCACACTCTCTGTCTCCGTAATCACATAAAGCTGATCCGATATTTTTTCCACTACATTCAGACTTTTTTCCATTAAGCTGCTTCCTCTCCATAAATGCTGTCATCAAATCCTAACACCCAGGTTGATACAAAGCTTACTACAATGGTAATTGCTGCTGCAGCAATTGCAAAATAGAAGTTACTCATCGTTCCATCCGGATTTAAGAAAATCGGCATTGTAAAGAAGGATGGAGCGCCGAAGCTGTATACTCTTACGCTGAAGATTGCACAGAAGATTGCGTTTACGATACATGCAATCCAGGTAGCAATCAAAGGTTTCTTCATTCGTACACAGATTCCATAAAGGGTAGGCTCTGTAACTCCTGCCAGGAATGCTGTAATTGCACAGGAAGATGCCAGTGTACGAAGGTTTTTATTTTTAGTTTTTAACATACAAGCTAATGCTACACCGAACTGTGAGAAGTTCATTCCGATAAATGCAACGAATAACATATTATCATATCCTGCTGTTGCAAACATGGACATTACAAGCGGAATCAATGCAAGATGCATTCCGGTTAATACTAAAAGTGGTGCAAGACAGCCAACAATTAATACAGAAGACCAAGGTGCTACGTTATTGATTGCGGTCAGTGCTTTGCATAAAAGGTCTCCACAATAGCTTCCGATTGGTCCGGTAATACATAACATAACTGGAATCATGATAATAACAGACAGTAACGGTTTAAATACAAATTTAACTGCTGCTGGAACAATTTTAACTACCAGCTTCTCTACATAGCTGAAGATCCAGATAGTTAAAATAATCGGAATTACGGTAGAGCTGTAATTTACTGTTTTCACCGGCAGTCCGAAAAGTGATACAAAGCTTCCCTGCTCCGTTAATCCAATCAATGTCGGACTAATCATAATTGCGCCAAGGAAAACACTGGTCATAATATCACAGCCGAATTTCTTGGCAGAAGTATATGCCAGTAATACCGGCAGGAAATATAATGCTGCATTTCCAACCATGCTGATGATGGTATAGGTTGTGCCTTCTGTACTCAGTCCGCACTTGGTTAAAATAATCAGTAATGCTGAAATCAATCCACTACACATAATCAGTGGAATTGCCGGTCCTAAAATGGCAGAAAGCACATTGAGAATTTTTGATACAATTCCATTTTTCTCCGGTGCTGCATCTGCTTTTTCAACCATCTTGCCATCACCGCTGTTTTCAATCTTATGCTTTGCTACAATTGCAGCATAAGCGGATGCTACATCATTTCCAATGATAACCTGAACACCGCCAACACTTTCTACTACGCCCATGACATCCGGCAGCTTCTTGATTCCTTCCAGGTCTGCCTTAGACATATCTGCAAGCTGAAAACGAAGTCTTGTAGCACAGTGAAACAGCTTGGTAATATTTTGTTCTCCTCCCAGCCGGGTAATAATTTCATCTCCCAGCTTCTCATAATTTTTTCCCATAAACATTCTCCTTTCATAAATGACCCGCATTTATTTTGTTAAGCTTATTATACCGTGCTTTTATGTTTCAGGAAATTTATACTTTTGCGTCACTAATAGCGAAATCCTCTGCCTAGCTCTGTCCACCTAACAGCTCTTTTACATAGTCAAAGAATTCTATCATATCCCCTTCTCCGCCATAATGTGCTGCAATAACTTCTGTAATCTGCTTACCGCCATAAGAAAATGGCTTTTTAAGATAAATGTGATAAATCTTATTTCTGCCATCCTGCTCATGGTCAATCATAGAAAGACGGCTGCTTCCGATGGTCTCCTTCGACACCTTCTGTTCCTGATATTCATAACCGATTCTTTTCTTTAAATCATCAAAGTCTGCCACTTCTTCTATCAGATACAGACTGTCCTTTGTGCCATATTTTTTCCGAAGCTTTTCTTCCGTTTCCTTCCAGTAGTTATTTTCAAGCTTATCAACATTTCTCCCCAGCCGCATAATCTGCTCATTGTCTGCAAAAAGGTCGAGATAAGTAAAGGAAGCATCCTTTAATACCAGCTCCTTTTCCGATGTAATCCGAAGCTGGTAATTCCGGCAATACCGTTCTTTTCTCTGTTCAAATAAATATTCCGGGATAACTGTTATCTCACTGATTCGCTCCCCTAAGAAGCCTTTTAATTTATTCTGTACATTATAAATGCTGCTGGCACTCTGGTCACTGATAAATAAAATATCCGGCTTTCTTCTGTTACGTTCAATTGCAGATGCAAAATAAAGCACCAGATAGCCCATTTCCGCATCCGGAATCTCTGTATTTAAAACAGGACTTAAACAGGTTCTTAAAAGATGCATTTCCAGCGGATACCGCTTTGCCATTTCTTTGGTATGATTACCGATATTATTACGTCCATTCTGAATCCGGAGTTCCATTCTTGACACATGGTCTGATAAAACCTCTAAAAGGTCCCGCTCCACCTGCAATTTAAGTCCGGTTTCCTCCTGCACCCGCTGGATAAATACTTCTAATTTCTGCAGCATATCCAGTTGAATGTCCGTCTCCTTACAGACCATATTCAATTCCTTTAACCGTGCCTCTACATTCTGCATTTCCATTTCCTGAAAATGATATCCGCAGACTTTCTCTATCTCTTCCACCAGCTCCATTGCCAGTCTGCCCGGGCAGTTGCTGCCGTCCTCCCCTTCTGTTACTAAAAATCCCATCCGGCTTCGCATCATGCACACTGCCAGATAACGTGCAAAATCATGATAAGCTTCTCCTGATACGATAAACTGGTTTCTGGTAAATATTTCTGCCAGCACTGCCTGTAACTTCTTCTGATTTTCTGCAAACTGCTCCATCTCTTCTTCCGAAAACAACATATGATAATCCTGTCTGCTCTGCATGGTCTTCATGCACATGATTCTCTTTACATTCTCCGATGCCTGAATCTTAAGTCCATATTGTCCGGATACCAAAAGATTTGCCCCCGGCGTGCGGCTTATAATCCGCTTTACCTGCGGCAGGTCAGAAGTTACAGATGACCGGGAAAAAAATAATCGCTCAGAAATCGTTCCAATACTGGTATACTCCTTTTCAAACAGCAGCAAAGTAATAATCTGTTTGGAATGCACATAGTTCTCCTGTCCGTAACTTTTCTGTTCCTGCTCTAATGCAATCTTATTTTTCAAAAGATACCCCAGCCGATTATTAGACTGTATCAGAGGCTCTCCTGACTGTTTCTCATTGATTGCCCTAATATCCATCTGCAGTGTCCTGCTGCTCACCCCGATATTTTCCCGCAGAAGGGAACCGCTCATCCAGTCATCTGCGCTTTTTAAGATCGCTATAATCTTTAACTGTCTGTCTGTATACATTTCATCCTATCTCCTGATTTTCTTCCATTCTTCTATCAGCCGCTCCAGACTCCATGCAGCATTGGCAGGACTGGTGGACGGCAGCTTGCAGATTTCTGCCTTATCCTTACAGGAACAGTATTTCATAAATAATTCGTATGCTTTTGCGCCATTTAGGAAAACAGCCTCGATGGGAGCCTCCGTTAACAGCCGTTCAATATCATTTGCCACAACATTTGTTATGCTGCTGTCTGAAGATCCTGCTATGTCGCAGGATGCAATAACATCCCAGATAGCAATATGATTTTCAAGAAGAAATGCCTTCTTTTCTTCTATCGTCTCCGGGACCTCACAGCCGCATACTGCCGCCGTTACTTTCCAGAAGCGGTTTCTCGGATGGCCGTAGTAAAACCGGTTCTCTCTCGACTTGACCGACGGGAACGTGCCTAAGATTAATACTCTGGATTTTTTATCGTATACCGGGGCAAAAGTATGCATAACATGTTCTGTCTCCATCTTGTTTTCTCCTTTATAAAATGCTACACTAAAAAAGTTGAATTACCTTTACTATAAAATAGAATGACAAAATAATCAATTTTAAAGGACGATAATCATTATGTATATTCAATTAAATGGTCAGATTCTCTATTATGAAAAATATGGCGAAGGGCAGCCTTTCCTGCTAGTACATGGAAATGGCGAAACCCACGAAATTTTTGATGTACTGATTCCGGAGCTTGCCGAACATTACACCGTTTATGCCATCGATTCCAGAGGTCACGGTCTTTCTGCTTCTCCAAAAGAACTTCATTACATGGATATGGCAGACGACATGGCAGCTTTTATTGATGCCTTAGAATTAAAGGCCCCTCTCTTTTATGGCTTCAGTGACGGCGGTATCGTCGGACTTCTCTTAGCTTCGAAATACCCGGATAAGCTCTCCAAGCTTATGATCAGCGGTGCAAACCTGACGCCAAAGGACATCAAAGGAAGAGACTACCGCCGCATCCGCAGGGAATGCAAAAAGAATCCGAATCCTTTTTCCACAATGATGCTCAATGAGCCAGATATCCAGCCGGTGGACTTACATAAAATCAAGATTCCAACCCTTGTCTTAGCCGGCGAAAAAGATTTAATCAAGAAAAAGGTTACAAAAAAGATTGCAGAAAATATTGAGCATGCCACTCTGGTTATTGTTCCGGGAGAAGGTCATGGAAGTTATATTGAACACAGTGATAAATTATATCCGCTTCTGTACTCTTTTTTAAACAAATAATCCATTGCAAACTCGAATTGCTGTGCTATAATAATTGCAGACTAAAATGAAAAAGGAGCTATTATGGAACATCTGATTATACCAAAAAATTATCAGTCTCAACTTAACCTGCATGATACACAGATTGCGATTAAAACAGTGAAAGATTTCTTCCAGAATCTGCTTTCCCTGCGTCTAAACCTTTCCCGTGTTTCAGCACCACTTTTCGTTGACCCTGATTCCGGATTAAATGATAACTTAAATGGTGTGGAGCGTCCGGTTACGTTCACCATCAAAGAACAGAATGAGCGTAAAGCAGAAGTTGTTCACTCTCTTGCTAAATGGAAACGTTATGCCTTAAAGCATTATGATTTCAAAGAGGGCGAAGGTCTTTACACCGATATGAATGCTATCCGCCGCGATGAGATTGCAGATAATATCCACTCTATCTTCGTAGACCAGTGGGACTGGGAAAAAGTCATTGCAAAGAAAGACCGCAGCATGGAAACTTTAAAAGATACTGTCCGTACTGTATACAAATGTCTTCGTAAAACAGAAAAATATATGGCTATCCAGTACGATTATATTGAAGAGATTCTTCCGCATGATATCTTCTTCATTACCACTCAGGAATTAGAGGATATGTTCCCTGAAAATACTCCAAAGGAGCGTGAATATTACATAACCAAGGCAAAGGGTGCTGTCTGCATCTTACAGATTGGTGATGTCTTAGAATCCGGCGAGCGTCATGACGGACGTGCCCCGGACTACGATGACTGGTCTTTAAATGCCGACATCTTAGTATACTATCCTGTCCTTGATATTGCACTGGAATTATCTTCCATGGGAATCCGTGTAGACAAGGCTGCACTGCTCTCACAGCTTGATAAAGCAGGCTGCCCGGAACGTGCTAAGCTTCCTTTCCAGAAAGCAATCATTGATGGCAAACTTCCATATACCATCGGTGGAGGAATCGGACAGTCCCGTATCTGTATGTTCTTCCTTCGTAAGGCCCATATCGGAGAAGTCCAGTCTTCTCTCTGGCCGGAAGACATGTGCAAGGCTGCAGCAGATGCAGGTATCCAGTTATTGTAAAACGAACTATGCGTAAATATTAAATCCCCGGTATCATATCTTTTTCGGATATGATACCGGGGATTTCTTATTTTGTAATTATATGCGTGCCCAACTCTACTCTGCACGGATTACATCATGCATATCATACATTCCGGCAGGTTTTCCCTTTAAGAACTTTGCTGCTTCTACAGCTCCTTTCCCAAAGATTGCCTTAGAATATGCCGTATGCTTAAATTCAATCACTTCATCAGTTCCTGCAAAGATTACTTCATGTTCACCAACAATGCTTCCTCCACGGACTGCCTGAATACCGATTTCTTTTGCATCTCTCTTCTTCCGCTCACTGCTCCTGTCTAATTTATAGGAATAGGTATTGTCCATAGCTTCGTTCATGGCATCTGCTAATGCAAGAGCAGTTCCACTCGGCGCATCCAGCTTCTGGTTATGATGTTTCTCTACGATTTCCACATCAAAGCCGGCAGGTGCAAGCTTCTTTATAGCAGTCTGCAATAAATCCATTAAGGTATTGATTCCAAGTGACATATTGGCAGATTTTAAAATTGCAGTCTCTTTGCTGGTCTCAGTAACTTTCGCCAGCTGGTCTTCGGATAAACCGGTGGTGCAAAGTACCAGCGGAAGCTTCTTCTCGCCACAGTAATTTAACAGTTCATCTACTGCCTTCGCATTTGAAAAATCAATCACAACATCTGCTGCAATCTGGCATTCCCGGATGGTCTTATATACCGGATAATCATTTTTCTTTTCATCATAGGTATCAATTCCGGCTACAATTTTCACATCTTCGTCCTGCGCAATCAGGCCGGTTATTACCTGACCCATTTTTCCATTACAGCCATGCATGATTACTTTTGTCATCTCTATCATCTCCAGTTTCTTATACTAATTTTAATCCATATGTACGCATTGCCTGAATCAGTCTCTCCTTATTGGCTGGCTCCATCTCGCAAAGCGGGGAACGAAGCGGTCCGACGTTCTTGCCCATAAGATTTAATGCTTCTTTTACCGGAATCGGGTTTACTTCACAGAATAATGCATCAATCAATGGAAGGGCTTCTCTCTGTAACTGATTTGCTGTTGCAAGGTCGCCTTTGAAGAAGCTTTCACACATATTATGCACTTTTGCCGGAGCAAGGTTTGCCCATACGGAAATTACTCCGATTCCGCCAATGGACATAAGTGGTACAACCAGTCCGTCTTCTCCGGAATATAAATCAAGCTTTCCATCGGTTAAGTACATGGTCTTAGATGCCTGTGCAAGGTTACCGGTTGCTTCTTTTAATCCAACAATATTTTCCTGGGTGCGGAATAATTCTGCAACTGTCTCCGGCAGAAGGTTACATCCGGTTCTTCCCGGTACATTATACATAATAATCGGAAGTCTTGTTTCCTGTGCAATCTTAGAATAATGTCCGATTAAACCTTTCTGTGTTGCCTTATTATAATATGGAGTTACGATAAGTGCTCCGTCTGCTCCTGCTTCTTCTGCTTCTTGGGTCAACTGGATTGCTGTCTCCGTTGAGTTAGAACCGGTTCCTGCTACTACCGGAACTCTGTGTTTTGCAAATTCTACTGCTGCACAGATTACTTTGTGATGTTCTTCCATGGATAAGGTAGAACTCTCTCCTGTTGTTCCTGCAATTACGATACAGTCTGTACCTTCAGAAATCTGTTCTTCGATTAATTCCTCTAATTTGTCATAGTTAACTTCTTCATTTGCTTTCATCGGGGTTACAATTGCAACTCCGGAACCTTTGTAAATAGACATGTTCTTTTTCCTCCACTTTATAAGTATCTTATTTATTGTATGAAGATATCGTTTGTTTTGCCCACATTATATGTATTAAAAAAACCGACTCACCAGGAGCCGGCTCATATTCCATTTGAAATAATATGGATCATACCGATAGCGCCCCATCTTATTACAAGATGACAGTCATGAACTTCTTCAATCCATGCCCAAGATTATTCTTTGCAGGAAAAATAACCTTTCGGCGTGTTCCCCTTTCCTTATGTCTTCTTCTATGTCTGCCATATCCGACCAAGTACTCTTGTCTCACGCAACCTCTACCTTCATATATTAAATTTCTTACCTCAATATAGCACCGCTGCTACTATCTGTCAACGTCCTATGCAGACATTTTACATTTTCTTTCTTATTTTTCCGCAGTAATCTTATAAATCTCATCTGCATAACTGCGAATGGATTCTTCTAATACCCTTCCGGTCATAATAATCTCTGTTTCATCCATCTTTGCTTTTAAAACAGCTTCTAATTCTTCCGACGAAATTACTCCGGCATCAATAAGACCCAGAACTTCATCCAGAATCAGTACATTGCATTCACCGGTAACCAGCACTTTCTTGGCAAAATTCAGTCCGTTTTTCATATTGAGTTTCTCTTCTGCCTGTCTTTCTTCTGGCAGTTCATCATAATTCTCTTCTGATTTTTCAAAACGGAATACCTTGATTTCCGGCTCTAACTGCTTCATATAAGCAATCTGATCATCTGTTTTTCCTTTTAAAAACTGGATAATAATTACACTCTTATTCTCTCCGGCTGCCCGCAACGCATTGCCCAGTGCAGCATTGGTCTTTCCACGACCTGCACCATAATAAATCTGTACGGAACCCTTTTCCATGACAAACCTCCATGCCAATTCTTACAGGGACTCTTTATCCCAGATTTACTTACGATACCACAATTTCCAATAAAAAGCAATGTCTGTATGTTTCATGCTTTCTCAATTATTCTTTATTTCTACTATTTTATTCCATATATTCAATTTTGCTCACGGATACTTCATAGGCGGTACGCTTCTCTACCTCATCCTCATTTAAGCGTTTGACATACTCCCTGCTCTGGATTCTGCCCCAGATCTGCACATGCACACCCACCTCAAATCTTGCGGCAAATCTTGCATTTCTTCCCCAGCAGATGCATGGGATATAATCAGATTTTCCATAGGAACGGTTTACCGCCACCAACAGGTCTGCAATTTCTCTTCCAAGAGGAGTCTTACGGTAAATCGGGTCTTTACAGATATAGCCATCAAGAAGAATCTGGTTGCTCTTCATCTCCTCCGTCTCTTCTTCAATAAACTCAATCTCCCGGACGAATACGGAGAGAACCAGCCGGTTCTTAAGTTCCTCATGTCTGTTATAGGAACGGAACTGTCCGGTCACATATACCTTCTGTCCTATGTAACTCTGTGAAGTGTCAATCAGACGCTCTGAAATCATCAATGGAATGTAGTCGGAAAAATTACTTAATCTGCTGACCGCTACCTCTACCATATAAAAGCCTTCCCCATACACTTCATGACTGTATTGGAAATCGGAAATAATCTCCCCTACAATGGATACCTGGTTGTTTTCTAAAATCTTATCTGCCATGAATCTTTCTCCTTTATTTAGTGTGTTTTCGAACGTTTTTACAGTACCATTCCAATGAGATGAAACTCATCAAAATCTGTCGATAACATTTTGGATATATTATGCATAAAGCCACTTTTCCATGCATATGCGCTGTGTCCTTGAACAAAGAATGTGCCTTGGCACATTCTCGCGCCTGCGGCGGTCGCTTGCGACATCTACCTTATACGCCGCAGTGCGCATCCTCGCGGAGCGTTTTTTTCTTTACAGGAAAGCAATTTTCTGTAAAGAAAGAAATACTTGCGTATTTTTCAATATGTGATAGAATAAAAACGCCGGTCATTTATGGACAGGCATTATATATAAGAAGAAACTGAATTTTATGCACTGATAGAAGGAAGGATTTTATATGAAAACAACAAGAGACGATATTAGAAACATAGCTATCATCGCCCACGTTGACCACGGTAAAACTACTCTGGTCGATGAGCTGTTGAAACAGAGTGGTGTATTCCGTGCCAATCAGGAAGTCCAGGAACGTGTCATGGATTCCAATGATATTGAGCGTGAACGTGGTATTACCATTCTTTCTAAGAATACTGCTGTATTCTACAAAGATGTAAAAATCAATATCATTGATACTCCTGGCCATGCCGACTTCGGTGGCGAGGTTGAGCGAGTTCTGAAAATGGTAAACGGTGTTATTCTTGTGGTAGATGCATTTGAAGGTGCTATGCCACAGACCAAATTCGTTCTTATGAAAGCACTGGAACTGAATCTGCCGGTTATTGTATGTATCAATAAAATTGACCGTCCAGAAGCAAGACCGGAAGAAGTTATTGATGAAGTATTAGAGCTTTTCATGGATTTAGACGCTTCTGACGAACAGTTAGACTGCCCATTCATCTTCGCTTCTGCAAGAGATGGATACGCCATGAGAAATTTAAATGATGAGCGCAAGGATATGACTCCTTTATTCGAAACCATTATCGACTACATTCCGGCACCTACCGGTGACCCGGATGCAAACACCCAGGTTCTTATCAGTACCATTGATTATAATGAATACGTTGGACGAATCGGTGTTGGTAAAGTAGACAACGGTGTCTTAAAGGTAAATCAGGATGCTATCGTAGTAAACCACCACGAGCCTGACAAACAGAAAAAAGTCAAAATCAGCAAATTATACGAATTTGATGGTCTGAATAAAGTAGAAGTAAAGGAAGCGAAAATCGGTTCTATCGTTGCTATTTCCGGTATTGCAGACATCCATATCGGTGATACCATCTGTGCAACAGACAACCCGGTTGCCATTCCTTTCCAGAAGATTTCCGAGCCTACTCTTTCCATGAATTTCATGGTCAACGACAGCCCGCTTGCAGGACAGGAAGGTAAATTCATTACTTCCCGTCACTTAAGAGACAGACTGTTCCGTGAGTTAAATACCGACGTCAGCCTTCGTGTAGAAGAAACCGACAGTGCAGACTGCTTCAAGGTTTCCGGACGTGGTGAGTTACATCTTTCCGTATTAATCGAAAATATGCGTCGTGAAGGTTATGAATTTGCAGTCAGCAAGGCTGAAGTTCTTTACCACACTGATGAAAACGGCAAGAAATTAGAGCCTATGGAATTAGCTTATGTTGACGTTCCGGATGAATTCACCGGTACTGTTATTGATAAATTAAGCCAGCGTAAAGGTGAGATGGTTGATATGCGTCCAATCAGCGGCGGCTATACCCGTATGGAATTTAACATTCCATCCCGTGGTCTTATCGGTTACCGTGGAGACTTCTTAACCGACACCAAAGGAAATGGTATCATCAATACCATTTTCAATGGCTATGCTCCATACAAGGGAGATATTGCTTATCGTAAACTTGGTTCCCTGATTGCTTTCGAATCCGGCGAATCCGTAACTTACGGTCTGTTCTCCGCTCAGGAGCGTGGTACTCTCTTCATCGGAGCCGGTGTAAAGGTTTACTCCGGTATGGTTATCGGTTCTTCCTCTAAACCGGAAGACATTGAATTAAACGTATGTAAGAAGAAACACTTAACCAATACACGTTCTTCTTCCGCAGACGAAGCTCTGACCCTAGTTCCACCGAAAATACTTTCCTTAGAGCAGGCATTAGACTTTATCGATGTTGACGAGCTCTTAGAGGTTACTCCGGAATCCTTACGTATCCGTAAACGTATTCTTGACCCGACCTTAAGAAAGAGAGCTAACTTCAAAAAATAAAAGTATCTCATGATATAGCATAAGAACTCCCCCGGATATTGGAAGAAATTTCAATATCCGGGGGAGTTTTCGATTACTATAAATGCCTAGTACGCACCATCTTTGTCATATTATTGCAGATATCCGTCCTTTATAATATCAGAAACCACACTGGTCGGAATCGTAAATTCTACAATTCCCATATAACCCGGTGCTACTTCATATTTATCAAAAACAATGGTCAACTCTCCTTCTTTGTTGACATAGAAATTTACATCATTCTTAATTCCATCAAAGCTGTAGCCATCTACATCCTTGTCTAAGAAGTATTGCAGGTTACTGTCTTTTTCCATATTTTCCTTCATCTGCTTTTCTATTTCCTCTGAAATCCGGTCCAGATAATCGGAATCCTTCTGAAATAAATCATTTAATGTAATGGTATTTCCGGTTTTCTTATCTACATTATAGATTTTCGTATACTGGTTCGATCCTGCCATTACAATGGAAGTATCAATTCTTAAAGCAAACAGCCGGTCGTTATCTGTCACTACCTGATAAGACGAATTCACTGCCTCATTACCATTCTCACCATCTTCAATGGAAGCTACATCAGACTGATAAGACTTAATAATACCACCGGCATACTTTTTCACTTCCTGATTCAGCTCGTCCGTCTCATCCGATAATACTTCCCCATCCTGATTTGTCACTGCCACCTGGGGAATGTCTACATTTGCTTCCATATTCTTATCATCCTGTACATCAGAATATGTAGAAAAGTTCACTACTTTTACAATTGTGCCAAGTAATGGAACCTCTTCCATGGCATGGGCTATTGTCGGGCTTACATTTACCGAAATCACCAGTGCAACCATAGCTGCCGCTACCGTTGCTGCTCCTTTTAAAAAGCGGATACTGCCTTTCTGGGTCTCCCTCTTTCCTTTTCTGATTCCGGCTTCCACTTGCGTTTTCAATGCTTCCGGGACTTCTATCTGCTCATATTCCTGCTTCATCCTGTCTATTTTCTCATGGTTCATGCTATTTCCTCCCTGGACATCTTTATCTTTAATTTCTTTAAGCTGCGATACAGGATTGATTTTACGGTGTTTGGATTTTCTTTCAGAAGATTTGCAATATCATCTATTTTCCATTCTTCAAAATATTTTAATATCACAATGGTTCTTTCCCGTTCTTCTAATTCTTCCAACGCTGCCAGCATATCCCAGTCTTTGTATACATCTTCTTTTGCTTCTTCCGGGATAAATACTCCACTTACGATACGCTTCTGTTTCTTGCACATATCCAGTGACGTATTTATAACAATCCGCCAGAGCCAGGTCTTAATATAGGTTTCTTCCTTCACCTGACCGGCATTCTTCATTGCCTTATATGCACTTTCCTGCACTACATCCATTGCGTCCTGTTCGTTCTTTACATAGGTAATTGCCAGCCGGTAAAGCTGTTCATAGGATGCAAGGATTTCCTGCTCCACCGCTTTTGCGATTCCTCTTTTCTTCATTCCTGTTTCCTCTTCTCTTTCCGAAAACCTGCATATGCAAAGAAAGCCTTTCAACCTTTGCTTTCTGTAAATTAGACGTTCCAGCCGGAAAAATAGTTTCATCTTTTTTATTATAACCCGCACAACTTACTGCCGGCAACTCCTTACCTGTGCTTTGCACCTAGAAAATGCTTCCTCTCTTTCATAAATCTCTCTTCTTTTTTGTACTTTTTATTTAGGAAAATGCATAGATTACTACAAAAAATGAATTGAGAATTGCTATGTGCGGTATTTCCGGTTTTTGTAATTTACATACTGATTTTTTAGAAAGGGAGCCTTATTATCGTAACATTCTATCTGATATGAGTAACGCACTTTATCACCGCGGGCCGGACTCCCATGGTATTTATTTAACCTCTCATACAGGGTTTTCCCACACCCGGCTTGCCATTATTGATCCTCATGGTGGACTTCAGCCTATGACCAGACATTATTGTGACGCAGACTTCACCATCGTCTATAATGGAGAACTTTATAATACGAAAGAACTCCGTGAGGAACTGGTTTCCCATGGCATGACCTTTCGTACTCATTCCGATACAGAAGTCATTTTAAATGGATTTCTTTTTGAAGGACCGTCCTTTGTCCGGAAAATGAATGGTATTTTCGCTTTTGCCATTTATGATGAGGCTCATCAGCTTCTCTATCTCTTCCGGGATGCCTTTGGTGTAAAGCCGCTCTTTTACCGGCTTTTTCATGACACACTTATCTTTTCTTCCGAGCCGAAGGGAATTTTCTGTTATCCCGGCTGCATCCCTTCGGTAAATAAAACAGGACTCTCCGAAATCTTTGGTCTTGGTCCTGCCAGGAACCCCGGCAACGCAGTTTATGAGCATATGGCAGAATGTCTGCCGGGACATTACCTCACTTTCAGTGCTTCCGGACTGAAAGATTACTGTTACTTCCGATTAGAAAGCCATCCACATACAGACAGCTATGAAGAAACCGTTGTCCACACAAAAGAGCTGCTGTTACAGTCCATCCGCCGGCAGATGGTTTCCGATGTTCCTATCTGCACCTTTCTTTCCGGCGGGTTGGATTCCAGTCTCGTCTCTTCGGTCTGTGCGGAAGAATTAAGAAAAGAAGGGCAGACTCTTTCTACCTATTCCTTTGACTTTACAGATAATTCCCGTTACTTTAAGGCAAATGATTTTCAGCCCTCCGAAGACCGTCCCTTTGTGGATATTATGAAAAACTATCTTAAGAGTGAGCATCAATATCTGACCTGTGACAACCGCTCCCAGGCTGACTTACTCTTTGCTTCCATGAAAGCCCATGACCTTCCATGTATGGCTGACGTTGACTCATCCCTGCTCTTCTTCTGCCGGGAAGTCAGTAAGCAGCATAAGGTAGTCCTGACCGGAGAATGTGCCGATGAAGTTTTCGGCGGCTATCCGTGGTTTCACCGGAAGAATTTTCTTTCCTGCAACACGTTTCCATGGACACCGGATTTGTCTTTCCGCAAGTCCTTCTTAAAAGACGAAATTGCAGATGCACTGTCCTTAGATTCCTATGTGCAAAGTTCTTATGAAAATGCCATTGCAGAGGTCGATATTCTGCCATCGGACAATGATACGGAATGCAGCCGCCGGCGTATTTCCTATCTTAACATCCGCTACTTTATGCAGACTCTGCTAAACCGCATGGACCGCACCAGTATGTTCTCCGGTCTGGAAGCCCGCGTTCCTTTTGCAGATAAAAACCTGGTTTCCTATGTCTTTAATGTGCCATGGGAAATGAAGGCCAAAGATGGTCTTGTGAAAAACCTTTTGCGGCAGTGTGCAAAAAACTATCTTCCGGACACCATTACTTTCCGCAAGAAAAGTCCTTATCCTAAGACCTACCATCCTTACTATGAACAGCTCCTGCGTCAGCGTCTGAGTGTGCTGCTGACCACCGGGGAAAGTCCCCTTCTTGCACTGATTGATAAAGAAAAGACTATGCAATTCTTAAATCAGGAAGGAGACTATGGCAAACCATGGTATGGCCAGCTTATGGCAGGTCCTCAGATGATTGCTTATCTCCTGCAGATTCATTACTGGCTCAGTGAATATAAGATTGACCTTCATTTATAATCTACCGGCATCGGAGACAGCACCACCGGCTGCAGCTGTTTTTCTTTCATTGCTGCAGCAATAGTCTCCTCTAACCGGTTAAAATCCGCCACCAGAGAATGGGGTTTCTTCTGATAATCATCCTGCCGGAAAGGCACAAAATAGATATGCTTCATATTCATCAGCAGTCCGATATTTCTAAGATTCATGGACAAAGCATCATTGGTAGAAATTGCCAGCACCAACGGTTTTTCATTTCTAAGATGCGCTTTGGCTGCCATAAGCACTGCAGTATCTACAATGCCCTGCTGCAGCTTTGCCATGGTATTTCCGGTACATGGTGCAATTGCCATCACATCAAAAAGTCCTGACGGACCGATGGGTTCTGCCTGCACGATGCTTTGAATTCCCCTTTCTCCTGTAATCTCCTGCATTCTGTTTTGAAATACTTCCGCTGTCATAAATCTGGTATCCAACGTTCCGGCATGTCTGGAGTATACCGGAATAACTTTTATTCCTTTTTGCACCAGTGCTTCTGTCGTCCGGAGTATCTTCCCAAAAGTGCAGAAAGAGCCGGTAATTCCAAGTCCTAATGTAAGCTTATACTCTTCCATAATCTGCTGCTCCTCTTTCTATCATCCGTGCAAGAATGATTCCTGCACTTTCTGTCAGTATTCTTCCAGGAACGGCAGTAAGATGTTCCACATGAATACCTTTTTCTTCTAACTCCTCTGCCGGAAGTCCGCCACCAGTTGTAATATCCCATAGATATGTTTTCTCATCGCACCATTTTAAGACTGTGTCTATTGGACATGGTTTATCTGCCATATGAAAAATCCACTCAAAGTTCTGCTCCTCTGCATTCTCCTGCCACAAGCTACACCCCATTTCCATTGCCACCCGCCGGCAATCTTCCTTTATATCATAAACAGTTACTTCCGCTTCCAAAGATAAAAGCAGCTTTGCCATGGCTCTTCCACAATAACCAAAACCTGCCACCAGACAGTTTCTTCCTTTCACACAGCACCTGCTCTTTGTCATTGCTTCTACAAGGCAGCCTTCTGCTGTCAGTCCGGCATTCTCATTTCTAAAGACTTCATCTTCCATATAATCAACCAGCCGTATCCGCCGCCCTGATGGTCTTCGTGTCAGAACCTCCGGAAAACAACCTCCATAAATAACGCTTCTCTCCGCTGCACAGGATAATACCATTCCTATTTTTACCCTGCTTCCTCTGATTCTGCCATCCTCCTCCAATGCCCACAACGGTAATACAATAATCTGACACTGCATCAGCTGCCGGATATTCTGCTCCGTTATTTCTATGATTCCAATTCCTGATTCCATCAGACAACGTTTTAATGCCGGTGTTCTTTCATCTGCTCCAATGATTGCGATTTGCATTTCATCCCTCCTTGCCTTGCAATCGTCTGTTATTACTATATGCGGATGCTCCATTTTGTTACCGACAGCAAAAGAAAACAGAACCGGTTTGCACCGATTCTGTTTTCCTTTATCTGTTTTCTATTTATCTGCTATTTTTTAAACTGCTACAATAACACCGCCATTATTGGCATACATGGTGCTGACTCCTGCAGTATCTACAATTCTGATATCTTTAAATTTTGCCAGCTTTTCCAATTTTTCTTTTACCTGTTTTGCACGTTCCGGACAATTGCAATGTGCGATGGATAAAATCTTCTTTTCACACTCTTTCGTTCTCTTTACAATTTCATTAACCATATAGTCCAATGCCTTTGCCATTCCTCTTGCCTGTCCCAGCTGACAGATTGTACCCTCGGGCGTGGCCCCCATTACCGGCTTGATATTTAATGCCCCGGCAACCCAGGCTTTCAGGTTACTGAGTCTGCCGTTTTTACGCAGAGTCTCTAAAGTCTCTAATACAAAGAAGGTCTGCTGGTCTTTAATATATTTTTCTGTCTCAGCAACCACTTCTTCAAAGCTCTTTCCGGCTTCCTCTGATTCCTGTATCTTTTCTGCAATCAGAGTCTCTCCAATGGATGCGGAACAGGAATCAAATACATGAATCTGTTTTGCCCTATGTTCTTCTAAATAAAGCTTCTTTGCCAGCTCTGCACTGTTATAAGAACCGCTTAATTTACCGGAAAGTGTTACTACATATACATGCTCTGCTTCTCCTAAATATGCTTCCACATATCTCTGTGGAGATGGGCAGGATGACTTCGGGCTATGCCTGCTTTCCTTTACCCTGCGAATAAACTCCAGTTGATCAAAGGATTCATCATCCACCACATGGTATCCATCTACCTCAAGCTCTAACGGAACAGACTGGAATCTTCCATCTGCTTTCATATCATCAAATAACTCTCCACAGCTGTCTACTATGATTTTGTAGCTCATTTTCTATCCTCCTGATTGCGTAGTCATCTCTCTTATAGTATGTACGCAATGTTTAAAATTATATGTTATGTTTTTCTTTGTAATAACAAGTAGTTTTCATTACTACGTCATATTATCATAAATATTACGTTTTGAAAAGAGGATATTTAAATTTTTATAATATTTCACAAATATTTTATTTTTTCAGGAAAGTAAGTACCCGCATTGTCTCATTTTTCATATAAAATAAGGAACTATCCCCGGTATAATAATCCCCGATATGCCCTTCTTCAATGAAAAACTGCTGTGCCTGCCCATAAACTGCCTCATCCTCAAACTTCATCTGTACAGGGTGGCTGTCAAGCTCTGTAAATAATGCTCCGATGTCTTCCGGATACCAGTCCTTAAAATAACAATTTTCCTGCATAAAATAACTGTCATCCAGGCAATTGCATTCCGGCAATGCAAAATTCACATTGGGACTGTGGGTCTGAAATAACTCTTCTGTAGTTGCAGTAAAAAAGCAATAATCCACCACTTCAGCTACATCTCCGAAGTCATCCGGACTGTTGGAAGTTGGATTACCCCAGGTAGTATCCATATAATAATAGGCTCCATCCAGTTCGATGAGATTCCATGCATGTGGTTCTCCATTGGCAGTTCCTGTCACTATCGTACATGGAATATCTAATAAATCCATCAGATATTTTGTGGCACAGGCATAGCCCTGGCACACCGTTCTTCCCTCTAGAAATACACTGATGATATTCTGATTATTCTCTGCATTAAGGTCATAATTTACCGTACGCACCAGCGTATCAAATATAAACCGCGCTTTCTGGTAATCACTGTCCTCAGATGAAATGCCGCCAAGCAGTACATCGACCTTTTCATCAATTGCCGCCTGTGTCTCCTGTCTTGCAGCTTCATCCATTGTATACTTTGGTGCAAACTTAAGCCCGGTCAGTACACCCGCACGGGAATATTCCGTATAGGAATAGCCATCCACCCAGAAGAGTCCGCCATAGTCTGCCATAATTGCTTCATACATTTTTGCCAGTACGTCTTTATCTAATGTAGCAACTGCCACCTCTTCCCGATGATTTAAAATAGCATCCAGCATCTCATCATAAACAAGCTGTTCTTCTTCCGTAAGCTGGCCATATACATATTTTTCCTCTGAAACTGACTCTACCGGAAGCAAGGTATTATCCGGTATCTGTCCATTGATATCTTCTACTACTTCATCTACCCATTCTTCAACGGATGACGTATTACAGCCGGTAAACAGAAACGCCATAAGTATTCCTGCAATACCGGTTAATAATCTTTGTTTTCTCATATCATTTCCTTTCGATCTGCTTCTTTTCATAGACATTCTACAATACTTTCTCTGTTTTTTCTATCCGGTTTGTGTTACACTTTAAAAATGAGGAGGATACTATGATTGCAATACAACTTTTACAGGTAAAGGATTTTATGAATAAATTACTTCGCACGGATTTATTTGACCACTTCTTATTATCAGAAGCTACCATCCGTGGAAAAGGTTCCTATGAAATCGATGGACATCTTGTACCGGATTTCTACAGTCCGGAAGAACTGGATGAACTGGAACTAACCGGTTTAAGCTGCCTGCCTTTTGGCATGCTGCGTGAAAACTGCTTCGCCCTGATCAAGGGAAAACATACCCCCTCCTATTTCCGCTTTATCTTTCAGCTTTCTCCAAAGAATCTTAAAAATACTCTGGAAGTAAGCAAAAGTGGTCTGACCACCCAGGATTTGAACGGAGTTTTCTTAAACATCAAATTTCAGGATGGTATTCTTTCCTGTACCAATGGTGTATCTTACCGCAGTTTTACCTTAGACCACACCTTCGACCAGGAATGGGATCTGCTGATACGAAAATTTTTTGCCGGGCATGATATCCCCTATACTGATATCAACTAATTTTCTTTACTTTTAAAATAAATTATGCTATTCTAAGCGTAGCCGTATGGCTAGATAATTTTTGTGGAGGTACTATAATGAACGGTACAGTTAAATGGTTTAATAACCAGAAAGGTTACGGATTCATCTCTGATGCAGAAGGTAATGATGTATTCGTACACTACTCAGGACTTAACATGGATGGTTACAAATCCTTAGAAGAAGGCGCAGCAGTAGAATTTGACGTAACAGAAGGCGCTAAAGGTCCTCAGGCAACTAACGTAACAGTAATTAAATAGTTGCAATAATCAAGGTTTTTCAATGTACCTTTCTCAGATATAGAATTTGATTTTTAATAATGATTTTTTATGTTGATTAAGATATAACGAACGAATTTGATTAAGAAAAATGGGATTGCTTCCTTCGGTATTATTACCGTTGGCTGCAATCCCGTTTTCTTACCTGTAAGCAAACAACATAGAAACTGCTGCTCCGATAAAAATAAAGAAATCGGAAATATTAAATACAATTCTTGAAAAGCGTTTCCACGGTGTATCAAAGCGGATATAATCCACCACATGCTTCTTATGAATTCTGTCCCAGAGATTGCTTAATCCGCCGCCAACCATCATACTCATACCGGTTTTCAGTCCTGTATTTCCTCTTCTTAATACAAACCCATATATGGCCATCAGTCCTGCCATGCATGCACTGTGTAACCCCAGCATAATTTTCGGTTTCTTCGCTAAAAGATTCAATGCGGCTCCATTGTTATAATATTTTTCAATTACAACCGGAAGCTTTGGAACTCTTTTTTCTTTTCCCAACGGCTCCTTCTTATCAACCCGCTGCTTGATTCCTTCATCCAGCCCGAAAATGGATGCCACCAGTAATAAATATTTCATGGAAACTCCTCCTTCTTTTGTTCTACCTGATTCCTTCTGTCCTTTTCTTTCTCTCTTTCTGCTCCGCCTGCTCTATAATTCTATGTCAGCAATCACATCCCGCAGTGCTTTTGCTGACGCATGAAGCCTTGCCCGCTCTTCTTCGTCTAATGACACCGGAAGAATCTGCTCCACGCCACCGGCATCCACCACTGCCGGCATGCTCAGCACGATATCGGAAATGCCATATTGCCCATGCATCAGACTGGACACCGGAAGCACCGAATGTTCATCCCGGACAATACATTCACAAATCCGCTTAATCGCCATTGCAATCCCATAATAGGTTGCCTGCTTACGCTCTATGATTTCATAAGCACTGTTCTTTACTTCTTCATATATACGCTTCGTATGACTTTCATATTCCTCATAGCCACGCAGCTTATAAATCTGTTCCAACGGAATACCGGATACGTTGGCAGAACTGAATACCGCCACCTCGCTGTCTCCGTGTTCTCCTACAATAAATGCATGCACACCACGATTGTCGATGCCAAGCTGTTTTCCCAGCATATTTTTTAACCGGGCAGTATCCAATACAGTTCCGGAACCGATTACCCGGTTTTCCGGAAAACCGGATAATTTCAATGCTGCCAGCGTCAGTATATCCACCGGATTCGATACGATGAGTAATATGCCACGACACCTTCTGTTAGCAATTTCCGGGATAATATTTTTGTAAATGGCTACATTTTTCTTTACCAGCTCAAGCCTTGTTTCTCCCGGTTTCTGGTTTGCTCCCGCCGTAATGATAATAATGTCGGCATCCACAATGTCATCATAACTGCCGGCATATATTTTCATCGGTGCGGCAAATGGCATTCCATGGCTGATATCCATGGCCTCTCCTTCCGCTCTTGCTTTATCCACATCAATTAGAACCAGTTCGGAAAAGAGCTTGCTCTGCATCAGTGTAAATGCAGTGGCAGAGCCGACAAACCCACATCCGATAATGGCTGCCTTTCGTAAATCAATTGCATGTTCCTGCTTCATCTTTACCCTCCTGCTTCGTGTTTTCTATATAGAATCCCACAGAAGCAGTTATTCTATGCAAACAAGAACCTCCTATGTCCGGCGCAACTGTTCGAAGGTCTGATAGAGATTTAAGGTTCCATATCCCCATTCCCGGTTCGGATAAACTCTGCTTTCTAACCGCACCGCACCGCGGATAAAATCATTTTTAATTTCTGCATTTGTAATATCAGTATTATAACCACGCTCTACTGCCCATTCCAGATACAGTGCTGCAGCTCCTGCAGTAATTGCCGCTGCAATGCTGGTACCACTTCTTGCCTCAAACCGGTTGCCCGGTGCCGGTCCAATCACATTGACACCCGGTGCTGCAAAATCCGGCTTTACCAGTCCCGATGCAGTGTATCCTCTGCTGGAATTCAGATAAATACTGTCATTTCCTGCATTGTATCCACCTACTGTCATCGGTGCAGCTGCATTTCCCGGCATGGTAATTGTCGTATCCGGATTAGAACGAATAAAAGAAATATCACCGGCAATCAGTCCGGTAATCGGAAGCCACATGTGATATCTTCCTTCTATACTGTAATCGCCATTTACCTCAATCGTCCAGATGCCTCTGGTGGGCCGGTCAAACCGGATATAAATAAGCTGATCTCCTGTGGCAGTGCCAACAATGTGGTAATCAATGATAACCTGTGTATTTTCAAATACAAAACGGTATACCTCTCTGCCATCCTGCTGCACCCGGACACCTGCCGTCCGCTCTCCCGTTGGCGATATAATCCGCACCGAATAAAGCTCCGGAGCCTTTGCCCACATTTCAATATGGAAACCCGCCACTGCATCTTCCACATCTACTTCTACCACATCACTCTGCTGCCCGAATGCAACTTCTCCGTAATAATGATGTCTGGCAGTAGCTTCATTCCCTGCTGCTACCACAACTGCCGTATTCCGCTTGAAGGAAACATAATTAAGATAATACGAAATCACACTGTTTCCACTGTGATCCCCGGAATTGCTTCCAAGCCCAAGATAAATCACCAGAGGGCGGCGATATCGTTCCGCCAGTCTGGTCAGATATGCCACCCCCGCCATAATATCATTTTCCTGATAAGCCTTTGCACCTTCCGGAATATAATAAAAACGCCTTAAATATTTCTTTGCCGGCTTCAGCTTTACCATGGCAATCTGTGCATAGGGTGCTACTCCGGCAAATTTCTCCGAAAGTTTTTCGCTTCCTGCCGCAAGACCTGCCATAAAGGTACCATGTCCTTCTTCATCCCGGTGAGGTACTACCCGAAGAGGTGCATCTGTTAACAATGCCATATCGATCTGTTCTTTTGTATATTCCGTTCCATAGAGGAATCCCTCTGGTGTATCTTCACTTCGAATGCTCTGATCCCAGATTCTTAGTATACGGCTGCTGCCATCAGAATTACGGAATACTTCATTCTGATAATCAATTCCGGTATCCACAAATCCAATCAGAACACCCTGCCCTCTCAAAGCAAGATTTGGCTGACTCTGTACCCTTATGATTCCGCCTGCCTGCAATGCCTCTTCGTCTAATATGGTAAAACATTTTGGAATTGCCGAATAGGTATACTGGTCAATATCCAGCTTCGGCAAGCCTGCACTCTGCAAATAGACTACGTTAAAATCTTTATCAATATTCTGGATACAGCCTTCCGGAAGATATTCATTTTCAAGGCTCAGATAGGAAACCAGAAGGTCGTAATATTCTTCCGAGTATGGTGCATCTTTACAATCTTCCATATAAGCTCCGGCACTTATTTTCTTTTATTTTATTCGTTTACCGGTAATGCTGCCACTCCACGCATAGTAATAAGCGGTCCGCCCTTTTTTTCAATATAATCTCTTGTAATCGTTACCTGGCCGATGTTTTCGTCCTTTGGAATCTCATACATGATATCTAACATAAATTCTTCGATAATGGAACGAAGTGCTCTTGCTCCGACCTTCTTCTCTTTTGCTTTCTCTGCAATTGCCCGCAGTGCATCCTCTTCAAATACCAGATTGACTTCGTCTAATGCCAGAAGCTTCTGATACTGCCTGATGATAGCATTTTTCGGCTCCTTTAGAATACGGACCAGCATATCAACAGTAAGCGATTCCAGGGTAAAAAGAATCGGAAGTCTTCCGATAAATTCCGGTATCATTCCAAACTTCTTTACATCTTCTACCGTTACTTTCTGTAACAGATTCTCATCATTATCATATTTATCCTTTAAATCTGCCTGAAATCCAATGGATGCCTGCTTATTGAGACGTTCTTTAATAATCTCTTCAATATCCGGGAAAGCTCCGCCACAGATAAAAAGAATATTCTTAGTGTTAACGGTAACCATCGGAACCATGGCATTCTTGCTGCTGGCTCCCACCGGCACTTCCACTTCTGCTCCTTCAAGAAGCTTTAACATTCCCTGCTGCACGGATTCTCCGCTGACATCACGCTGGTTGGTGTTCTTCTTCTTGGCAATTTTATCAATCTCATCAATGAAAATAATGCCATGCTCTGCCCGCTCTACATCATTATCTGCAGCTGCAAGCAATTTACTGACAACGCTTTCGATATCGTCTCCGATATAACCTGCCTCGGTTAAGGAAGTCGCATCTGTAATTGCCAGCGGCACATCCAGAAGTCTTGCCAGTGTCTTCACCAGATAAGTCTTACCACTTCCGGTCGGTCCAATCATTAACATATTGGATTTCTCGATTTCAATATCATCCATCGTATCGGTTGCCACACGTTTATAGTGATTGTAAACTGCCACAGACATTACCTTCTTGGCATATTCCTGTCCAACCACATATTCATCCAGGCTTGCTTTAATCTTATGTGGTGCCGGAATCTTCTTTATATCTAATTTCGGAGCTTCTGCTTTCTCCTCTTTGGTTTTCTTTTTCTTAATCTTCTGGCTCTGCGGCATAAAGCCCTGCAAATCCGAAAGATTAATCATGCTGATATTGGGCATCTGACCATTTGGTATAAAATCACCCATTGGAAATCCGGAGTTATTCATGCTGTCGAAGGTTCTCTGCATACAGTCTTTACAAATGCAGATATTATTCGGAATCTTTATCATCTTACCGGCAACACTTTCCGGTCTGCGGCAGATGTAACAGATTTCTTCGTATTCATCCTTCTTCTCATCTGTGGTCTCTTTCTTTGTCTCTTCTACAGTATCTATATTTTCAAGTTCCCTCTTGTCTTCATTCTCTGTCATATCTGATTCTCCTATTCTCTCAAATCTGTTTTAAGATTCTAAAACATTGCTTTTATTATAATTCAAGCCGGTTTTAATCTCAACCTTCGCAGCCATAATTTTATAAAATCTTCATATATGACAGAACCTGATATTTTTTACTATTTTTCAAAATTTGCAACCAATATTTGACAGTCTCCCTATTAAATGCTAAACTTTCAATGTAATTTATTAAATTTTTATAAACCAAGGAGGACATGAAAATGGGTGTCGCAGCATTAGTTTTAGGAATTATTTCCATCGTTGTTGACGTAGTTACAGTAGGTGTTTATGGCTGGATCGGAGCAATCTTAGGTCTTATCGGTACTATCTTAGGCGCTGTTGGACATAAGAATCAGGCTAAATGTGCTACAGGTGGTCTTGTATGCTCTATCATCGGTCTTGTATTAGGCTTATTAGTATACATCGCATGTGTTGCATGTGCAGCATCTGTTGCAAGCGCATTCTAATATTTGTTTTTTGAAAGGATACATGGAAAAAGATGGCACTTTATCTGAATATTCTGGGAATTCATATCCCATCTTATGGATTTATGATCACACTTGGAGTGATTACGGCAAATCTTTTTGCCCTGTATCCGCTCAGAAAATATAAGCTTAACTTCGATGATATGCTTATATTAGAAGCTTACACATTACTTGGCGCCTTCTTAGGCGCCAAGCTTTTGTATCTATTCATTTCTTACCGGGACATTGACTGGTCCCGTATGTTAGAACCCCAGTATTTTAATTACATTATGCAGAGTGGCTTTGTATTTTATGGCGGACTGATTGGAGGACTGCTTCTTTTTCTGCTGGCCGGAAAAATACATCATATTGACTGGAAGCCTTTTATCATTCACCTGATTTATCTGATTCCATGGATTCACGGTTTCGGACGTATCGGATGTTTTCTTGCCGGCTGCTGTTATGGAATTCCATACGATGGACCTTTTGCAGTACAGTTCCCGGAGCATTCCATTGCGCCATCTGATACTACGCTGTTTCCAGTTCAGCTGGTGGAAGCAATCTGTCTTCTGATTCTTGCGATTGTACTTGCTGTGCTGGATTTAAAGAAATCTTATCCCCATACCATTGCCATTTATTTCATCGTCTATGGTATTCTGCGGTTTCTGTTAGAATATGTCCGCTATGATGCCGTCCGCGGTCATCTCTTTGCCTTATCCACCTCCCAGTGGCTCAGCATTGGATTTGTAGTTGGAACCATATGCTATCTTATCAGAACTTCTGTTTCCAGAAAAAAGGCATAAGTTTGACTTCTCTTTATTGACAGACTACAGTAAAAACATAAAAATCCTGCAACATGACAGGTATTTCTGATACCTTCATACTGCAGGATTTTTTATACATATAAGGAAAAGCTTGCATGCATTCCCTGTTATTTATAACACTTCTTTATAACAGTTCTTTCAATATCTTATTTACCATTCCAGGATTTGCTTTGCCCTTCATGGCTTTCATGGTCTGACCTACTAAGAAGCCAATTGCCTTTTCTTTCCCATTGCGGTAATCTTCTACCGACTGTGGATTCTCTTCGATGACTTTGGCAATGGTATCACGCAATGCACCTTCGTCATTTACAGTCTTTAATCCATGCTCTTCCACATATTTATCCGGGTCAATATCCTCTGCAAAAATCTGCTCAAATACTTCTTTTGCTACATTGCCATTGATGGTTCCGACATCAGTAAGCTCGATTAATTTTGCCAGATTTTCCGGTGAAAATGCGATATCCTCCGGGTCTTTATTCTGCTCCTTTAAGATTCGCATGGTCTCACCCATCAGCCAGTTGGATACTTTCTTTGGCTTATTGCAGATTGCAGTTGTTGCCTCAAAAACATCTGCCATTTTCTTTGCAGATGTTAAAATGTTGGCATCATATTCCGGCAGGCCGAATTCATCCTGATAACGCTGACGTTTTGCTTCACGAAGCTCCGGCTGGCTGTCTTTTATGCGTTGTAACCATTCATCACTGATAACGATTGGTACCAGATCCGGTTCCGGGAAATAACGGTAATCCTGAGCATCCTCTTTGGAACGCATTGCATAGGAATATCCCTGGTCATCATTCCATCGTCTGGTCTCCTGAATCACTTTTTCACCGGATTCAATCAGATCAATCTGTCTTGCAGTCTCTGCTTCTATGGCTCTTGCAATTGCTTTAAAGGAACCGATATTTTTCATCTCGGTACGGGTACCAAATTCTTTTGCTCCTACTTCACGGACAGATAAGTTGACATCTGCACGCATGGAGCCTTCCTGCATCTTACAGTCGGATGCACCAAGATACTGCACAATCATTCTCAATTTATCAAGATAAGCAATGACTTCCTCTGCAGAACGCATATCCGGCTCAGATACAATCTCAATCAGTGGCACACCGGAACGGTTATAGTCCACCAGGGAAACATCTTCCCAGTCATCATGGACTAATTTTCCCGCATCCTCTTCCATATGAATCTCATGGATTCCAATGGTTTTCTTTCCTTCTGCAGTCTCAATCTCAATGCCGCCATCGTGGCAGATTGGAAGATAAAGCTGGGAAATCTGATAGTTCTGAGGATTGTCCGGGTAGAAATAGTTCTTCCGGTCAAATTTACAATACTGGTTGATTTCACAATTCATGGCAACACCTACTGCCATGGCATATTCTACCACCTGTTTATTTAAAACCGGAAGAGAGCCCGGCATACCGGTACAGACCGGACAGGTGTGTGTATTTGGTGCACTTCCGAATGCAGTAGAACAGCCACAGAAGATTTTGGTCCTGGTTGCCAGTTCCACATGGACTTCCAGTCCGATGACGGTTTCATACTGTTTACTCATAATCTTCTTTCCTCCTATTCTGCTGCTAACGGGCTGTGCTGATATGGTCTTGTCTGTTCAAAGGCATATGCGGCACGGATGATATTCTTCTCCTTGAAGCAGTCTCCAATCAACTGCATGCCAATCGGAAGCCCCTTGCTGTCGATGCCGCATGGCAGGCTGATTCCCGGAAGTCCTGCCAAGTTCACCGATACAGTATAAATGTCGCCTAAATACATTTTTAACGGGTCGCTTAAGGACTCTCCCAACTTCGGAGCGGTGGTCGGTGCTGCCGGTCCTAAGATAACATCATATTTTGCAAATGCTTTATCAAATGCCTGCTTAATCAATGCTTTCGTACGCAGTGCTTTTAGATAATATGCATCATAATAACCGGAACTTAAAACAAAGGATCCTAACATAATACGACGTTTTACTTCTGCTCCGAAGCCTTCGGAACGGGATTTCTTATACATGTTGTGAAGTCCTTCGTAGTCTTTCGTACGATAGCCATATTTTACGCCATCAAAACGGGCAAGATTGGAGCTTGCTTCTGCATCTGCAATTACATAGTAAGCAGGGATTGCATATTCTACCAGGCTCAAATCGAACTCTTCTACGATAGCACCTTTTTCTTCTAATTTCTTAGCGGCTGCTAAAATAGCATCCTTTACTTCTGCATCCAGTCCTTCTCCAAAATAATCTCTTGGAATACCGATTTTCATTCCTTTCACATCATCGACTAATGCACTGGTAAAATCGGTCTCTTCTCTCTGAATGGAAGTAGAATCCTTTTTATCATAGGAAGTAATTGCCTCTAAAATGGTTGCGCAGTCTGTCACATCTTTGGCAACCGGTCCTATCTGATCCAAAGAAGAACCATAGGCAATCAGTCCATATCGGGATACGGTTCCATAGGTTGGCTTAATTCCTGTGACACCACAAAATGCACTCGGCTGACGGATGGATCCACCGGTATCAGAACCCAATGCATAAAAGCATTCTTCTGCTGCTACTGCCGCACAGCTTCCACCGGATGAACCGCCCGGTACATGCTCAGTATTCCATGGATTTTTGGTCTCTCCAAAAGCAGAGGTCTCTGTGGTACTTCCCATGGCAAACTCATCCATGTTGGTCTTTCCAAGAATTACTGCTCCGGCTTTTTCCAGATTTAATACTGCTTCTGCGGTATAAGTCGGAATAAAGTTATATAAAATTTTAGAACTGCAGGTGGTCAGCATTCCTTTTGTGCACATATTATCTTTGATTGCAACCGGAACTCCTGCCAGCGGTCCTGTCAATGTGCCGTCATCAATGAGCTTCTGCACTTCTGCCGCACGCTTCATTGCACCTTCTTCATCTACGGTAACAAAACTGTGTACCGCATCCTCTTTTGCTGCAATGGCCTCTAAGGCGGCTCTTGTAGCTTCTTCTACTGATACTTCATGGGCTTTGATTTTTTTTCCAAGCTCTACTGCTGTCAGTGATAATAAATTCATCTTCTGCCGCCTCCTTTACTGATCTACGGTCTTTGGTACAACAAATGCCCGGTCTCTGCGCTCCGGCGCGTTGGCAAGGGTATCCTCGCCGCCGTCACCATTAGTTACTACATCTTCCCGGAATACATTATGCACCGGAAATACATGGGACATCGGTTCTACACCGGATGTATCCAGTTCGTTTAATTTATCAATATAATCTAACATGCTTTCCATGTCTTTTTTTGCTGCTGCTTTTTCCTCTTCGGAAAGCTCAAGCTTTGCAAGGATTCCAACGTATTCCATGGTTTCATCTGAAATCACATTTGCCATTGTTTTTCCTCCTTAATCACGTACTTTGATATGAACTTCTCTTAACTGCTGCTCGGTTACTTCGTTTGGTGCTCCGCACATCAAATCCTGTGCATTTCCATTCATCGGATAAGCAATGACTTCACGGATGTTATCCTCGTTACGCAGTAACATAATCATACGGTCAATGCCAGGAGCCATTCCTGCGTGTGGCGGTGCTCCAAACTGAAATGCATTGTATAATGCTCCGAATTTATTTTTCAGCACTTCTTTATCATAACCTGCGATTTCAAAAGCTTTCTCCATAATCTGCATATCATGGTTACGGACTGCACCGGAGGAAAGTTCCACGCCGTTGCAGACGATATCGTACTGGTATGCTAAGATGTCCAGCGGATTCATGGTATTGAGTGCTTCTAAGCCGCCCTGCGGCATGGAGAATGGGTTATGGGTAAATCCGATTTTCTTGGTCTCCGGGTCACGCTCGAACATTGGGAAATCATTGACATAACAGAAACGGTATGCATCTTTCTCAATTAAATCCAGCTTCTCGCCTAATTCATTTCGAATCATGCCTGCATAATATGCGGCACGCTCTTCTTTATCTGCCATGAAGAAAATGGTATCTCCTACTTCAAGACCTGCCAGATTTCTGAATTCTTCTTTCATATCATCCGGGATAAATTTGTCAATCGGTCCCTTATAGCTTCCATCTTCTAATACTTCCAGATATCCTAAGCCGCCCATACCGATTCCGGTTGCAAATTTCAAAAGTTTCTCATGGAAACCTTTGGACATCTCTGCATGTACACGGATGGCTCTTACGGTCTTTCCGATAAATGGCTTAAAGGTACATCTCTGGAAGAACTCTGTCACATCGATGATACGAAGTGGGTTCCGAAGGTCCGGTTTGTCACTTCCGAACTCTAACATTGCCTGCTTATAACTGATGATTGGATACGGTGCTTTCGTTACTTTGCTGCCTTCCGGTGCGAATTTCTCAAAGGTGGCAGAAAGTACTTCTTCACCAATCTTAAATACATCTTCCTGGGTTGCAAAGCTCATTTCAAAGTCAAGCTGATAGAACTCTCCCGGTGAACGATCTGCTCTTGCATCCTCATCACGGAAACATGGTGCAACCTGGAAATATTTATCAAATCCGGATACCATCAGAAGCTGTTTGTACTGCTGTGGTGCCTGTGGCAATGCATAAAATTTTCCTTTGTATTTTCTGGATGGCACGATGTAATCTCTTGCGCCTTCCGGAGAAGATGCACAAAGAATCGGAGTCTGAATCTCTAAGAATCCCATTTCTGTCATTTTCTCTCTTAAGAAAGAAATTACCTTGGAACGGAAAATAATATTGTCTTTTACTTTCTGGTTTCTCAAATCCAGATAACGGTATTTCAACCGGACATCCTCACGGACTTCCTTACTGGTCATTACTTCAAATGGAAGCTGTGTATAAACCTCTCCTAAAATATCTACGCTCTTTGCCTCTAATTCAATGGTTCCGGTCGGAATCTTTGGATTGTAGGTCTCTTCATCTCTTTTTTCAATCAGACCTTCTATGGAAACTGCCTGCTCCTTGCGGATTCCCTCTAACAGTTTTCCATCCCGGATTACAATCTGCATTACTGCATACATATCTCTTAAATCAATAAAGGATACGCCGCCATGGTCACGGATATTCTCTACCCAGCCTGCTACCCGAAGTGTCTTTCCAATGTCGTTTTCGCTTACCTGATTTAAGGTTACGTCTCTGTAAATGTTGCTCATCTTATCTACTCCTTTTCTGATATGATTGTCAGCCCGGAGTATAAAAATAACCCCGGAATACTGACTCGTATTCCGGGGCGAATAATCTTCTTATCCGCGGTACCACCCGCATTGGAAAATGAATGCTTCATCTTCCCTCTCTTCGTGCGTAACGTGCACTACGTACTGACCTACTGTAATTCAGCCAATCGGCTCCAGAGTGTTCCCTTTGCTTTCTCTTCCAAACAGCGCTCTCAGTCGGTGACGCTGTATTCCTGTCGGCCTCTAAAAGTAAGAGTCTCTTTCCCAGCTTTTGCAACTATATCTCCTAGTTGTTGACTATGATAGCACTGCTTTTTTTGTTTTGCAAGTATTTTTTACAAATCTGATGCTATTTTTTCACTATGTCCTTTATATTATCCAAATTTATTTTATATAATGGACATAATCTGTTTTTCTCGGAGCGGCGTCTTTTGCCGGTTCTTTTGCATAGCCGATGACACAGTTTCCAATGCCTTCGTAATCTCCTTCAATGCCAAGTTCCTTTAAAATTGCTTTTCCCTCTTCCCGCTCAAAAGTTTCTTTGGCACGGTGAATCCAGCAGCTTCCAAGACCTAAGGAATGTGCTGCCAGCATCAGATTGCCCATAACGAGGCTTCCATCATAAAGATATGTAGGACGGCTCTTATCTGCTAACACCACCAGTACAACCGGTGCTCCATAAAACGGATCGCCGGTTGTTCCCATAATCTCGGCATTTACCTTGGAAAGTCTGTCTCTTACTTCTTTATTAGTAACTGCAAGTATAATCGGTGACTGCCTGCCCATTCCGGTAGCCGCATAGGTTCCGGCTTCCACTACTTCTGCAATCAGCTCTTCCGGCACCATATCTTCCTTATAACCTCTGATACTTCTTCTTGTCTCCATTGCTTTTATGATCTCGTTCATTCCTTACTGCTCCTTTCTGATGCTCCGGCGGAAAATTTCATCCGCCTCTTTCACTACTTTTATTTCTCCGGTCTCAATCATATGTTTGATGCGGTTCATATACCAACTGTCACTGATTCCAAGGGGATATTTTAACAACAGATTTCCAATAAGTCTTGCCTGTATGATTTCGCCCTCCGGCAGTTCTCTTCGAATCAGAAAATCATAAAAATCCTCTTTTACACCCACCAGACAGCCATTTATCAGAACCCGAAGAGGTGCATCCTCTTCTTTAAGTTCGTCCCATCTGGATGCAAATACTTTCTGCTCATGCTCTGAAAGTTCCTTTTCCAATGGGAGGAATCGATAAAACTGTCCGGCATCTACTTCTCCCCAGGAAGAATAACGTACCGTCGTATTTTCCTCTTCTCTTACATAATCCGGCAGACGTACCACGGATATCGCACATTCATATTTCCGCAGCACACTGACTGCATGGCAGAGTCCGCACAGGGAATAAGGCTTGTTGCTGTACCAGATACGGAAAGATTCTCCCTGCTTTGCAAACTGCTCCATCCGCTGCAGCTCTTTCCCATAGGTTTCCACTGCCTGCTCTAATTCTTCCCGCTCCTCTTTCTCATCCTCATTCCAATAGACACCATACTGCTCTAAGATTATCTTCTTCCGATATGTACCATCCAGCGGTTCCCTCAGGCTGCCAATGTCCAACATAAATGGCAGTATAATGACCTCCGCAGAAGTTCCGCCAACTGCTTCTCCTGCAAACATGTCTTCAAAGGTGGCTTTGTCCGGCTTTTCCCCAAGCCATGCGGTTGGTCCATCCTCATAATCCGGCTGCCGATAGTTCTTCGCAAGCTTCATGGCTACGCCTTCGCTCTCGCCAAATAGGATTTCTATCATCTACACTTCTCCCTGCTCTATGAGATATTCTAAGAATACTTCGCATCCGCGTGTTACATCCGCATAGGTTTTATCGAACCTGCCGCTATACCATGGGTCAGATATTGCTGCCTGCTCTCCGGCAAAGGAAAGCAGCATGGATATTTTACCGCCACGATGCCCGGTTATCCGCTCGATCCCACGGATGTTGCTTTCGTCCATCCCTATGAGGTAATCATAAATCTCATAATCGGATTTTGTCAACTGTCTCGCCCGCTTGTCCCGAAAATCGGTCTCCGGCGTATTCCCGATTCCATGCTTCTTAAGCTCCGCCTGCGCCGGCGGGTAAATCGGATTCCCAATGCCATTCCAGATTTCTTCGGTGCTGGTGGCAGCCGAGGCTATCTCGAAGCAGTCGGTGAGACCTCGTCTGGCGACGAGGTCCTTTAGGATGAATTCTGCCATGGGGGAACGGCAGATGTTGCCTAAACAAATGAAGAGAACTTTTATCATGGTTTTATTTACTCCTTGTTTTGTCTCTGGATGCTCTGTCTTGTGAGGGGAGCCGGGTAGATGGTAAAATGCTCTGAAATTACAGATTGTGGTAAATCAGAGCAGAATTAAGCAAGTTATTACTACCTGTTAGTAGTAAAATTGGTAGTAAAAGGGAAAGATTTACTACTAAGGATTTTGAATAAATTCTTTTGTTTCTTTTTCTACATCCTGCCATATATTAGAAGGCATCTCAGCAAAGTTATAATAAGTTCCAAAAGAACCATATGACAAATCTGCATTTTCTGGTTTTACAATTCCTCCCAAGTATCTTGAATCATTAAAATCTACTGCAAGTCTGTACATCGTCCTAATTGCTAACATATATTCATCAACATTTTTCAAAGAATTATCAGCAAAAAATGCTTTTGCACTACGCTTTGCCCTTTCAATATCTTTAAATTGAAAATATCCTTGGACATCACAAGTACCAGGCACCCTATACTTCGGTGCATTCAACGAAATATCAGCAAATTTTTCACACACATTATAAAAATCCATGTATTTTTCTTTTAATACATTGAAAATCTCCATATCCTTTAGTCTTTCATTTTCAATCAATGAATAATAAAATTGTTCTTTTGAATTGCTTATTCTTCTTCCCATTATGCGTCAACTCCTTTTCTTCCTGCTTGCTACAGGCAAAAAATTTTCTGCTTCTCCCTCATTAAAAGTCTGTTCCTCTTCATCTTTCAATGACTTTTGAGCCTCTTTGTATCCTTTTTTATCTGTTCCCGGATATTTTTTATTTATCTCTGACCATATGCACTGAATTTCATCTCTTCTTGACCTTATATCACTCAAAGGCAAATCACAAAAATCTGTTATCAAAGACGAATATGCTTCTCGAACATCCCACAATTCATCTGCTGCATCCTTATGTTTTTTTATTCGATCATCCAAGTTACTATCTTTCATATATAAATTAAATCCTAATGACAATGCTGATGTAATCCCACCTATCCACGCTAACAGATACTGATTTGTTATAACAGTCGCCAAAAATCCTACCGTTGAAACTGCCGTAAGTATTATCTGACTAATCTTAACTCCTTTATTTATACGCTCTAATCTATTCTGTATTTTATGGTGAGTTGTGTATGTATAAACAACCTTCCCATGCAAATCTATTATCTGATTCAATAATAATTCCTGATTTTCCTCCATAGCACTTTCTACCTTTCTGCACTATACCATATATCTAAGCACTTTTCCCAATACATCCCAGCCTTTTGATGCATCCACCTTCATATTGCTTCCGGGTGCTTGTATCTGCGGTGTAATATATCCATTCAAAGAAATTTCATTATAATATTTCAACATTGCTTCCTCGAAAGTTTCTCTACATCCAGACGGTTGCTCTCCATCACATAAAAAATGCCATCCCTTAATAGCATTGTGCATAAAAGAATCAATCAATATTCCTGACAAATGATAACTTCGGAAATTGTTGTCTCTAATATAACGAATATGTTTACACGCATCATACAGAAGTCCATTCGATTGTTCATTTTTTTCTTTTATCGCATCCTGCTCTGCTTTGGGATTGGTTGACATCCAATTTCCTCCCATATGGCTATCCGGATATTTATATGTTCCATCCCATCCCCAAATAGTATTATTTTTAAAAGCTGGTAATATTTCAAATTTCATACCATCCGAAAACTTTATAACAACAACTTGTCCATCTCCCCTAATATCTGTTCTAGGATATGTGTCCAATATTGCATTTTTAACAGACTGTAAAAGTCTTGATGGTCCATTTCCATATATATTCGAAAAGTGATTATATTCGGCATCTGGTAATTCAATTAACACATCTAAATCACTTGTATTGATTGCTGTTCCTCTTCCATATGATCCGACATAAAAACTATGTGCCGTATCACTTATACTATTCCAAAATGTCTGATTCACCGCTTTTGTAATTCTTTTATATCGCACTGATATCAATGATCGTGTATCTAAATCAATCACATGCTCATTTTTAGTAACTCTATAGCTCATATAATTTCACCCTTTCTGAATATAATTTCAATATTGTCTGTTTCAATTATTATATCGTCTTTTTCACTTCTTTTCCATAGAAAAAACGCCCTAGCCTAAGCCAGAGCGTCATCCCATTTCCATATTATACAACTTTAAACATTTTCTGTGACATCGATTTCTCCTTCTTCTGCTCAACCTCTGCCTGTGCCTTCCTAAACTCTTCCTTTCGTTTCAATTCTTCCTCTGCATCATCGAATCCGATATGTGTGTACCAATTCATTATGACCGATATATCCGAATGCCCCATGAGGTACTGTAACGTCTTGGAATTCATTGCCGATTTTGTCATATTTGAACAATAGGTGTGTCGTCACACATGTGGCATGATATTTTGCATCTACACCCGGTAGATGTCATTGTATCTGCCGACCATATGATTGAATCGGTGCTGCCAATGCATCGCAACAAGTGGCATTCCATTATCATCGTAAAACAGGAATCCGCTATATCCATCTATGGTTTTCTCTACTTTCGGAGCATTTCTGTCCTCGATGATTGCCTGAAACATCTGTGCCACTTCCTCCGTAATCGGCAATACTCTAGTTCCGGCATCCGTCTTTGTAGTTTCTATGATGTATCGCATATCTGATGTTCTCTGCAACATATATCACTTTTACAGATAACTTTCCTCATAGAAAAATCCCACCCATCCAGGCTATCTCCTAACTCATATTCAAAATTAAGAGACGACCCCAATGGGTAGGATTTTGTATTCAAACATTTAATTCATTTTATTTTCATAGTCTTGCAATTCATGAAAAATATTGTCCACATAAACAGTATCGTTTTCAATACGATAAAGCATAAAATATCGATGCGATAAAAAATTGATTCTTCGATATCCTAATTTTCTTAGTTTGAGATTATCACAAAGTTTCAGGCTCCCTGCAACATTTGACAGACTTATTTTTGTTGCTTCAAAATCATTTAATAAATTTCTTGCAGCCTGCTCACTTTTCTTTTCAAGCAAAAGATATGTGATGAATCTATCAAGATCCTCCTCCGCATCCTTCATCAAAACAACCTTATAATCCATACTTTGACCTCATATCAGAAATCACACAATCTGCTTCCCTGAATATTCCCTGTTCTCTGGACTTTTTCAATTTTGCAAGCATCTCGTTCTCAGTCATCGGTGCATATGGATTTGATTCTACCTGTCTTTTTATTTCAAAAGGAAATCCATTTGCCGCAACAGCCTGTGTTAAAAACATTCTAATTGCTGTTGTTGTATCTGTGCCCAAATCTTTAAATAGTGCATCTGATTTACTCTTTAACTCATCTTCTACTCTAACCTGAATTGTACTAGCCATGTTCAACACCTCACTTCCATCTGCTTTCTTCATTATAATGTCAAGTCATTTCTATTTCAATACATTTGTATTGTTTTTTACATATATCGGTCCTATAAAATGACTAAATGTTCCATTTTCATCCTTTGCTTTTTTTAATTCCATTTTCAAAAAATATATTTCGTTCTCTTTCTTTCTACTCTCCTCTTTTAATGAACATAGCACATTTTCAAACTCTCTTTTTTCATTTTCCTTATCACTTATTAAATTTTGTACTTTTTCCTTAAGTATAGCATTTTCCTCTTTCATTTTCTCATAAATATCAATTGCTGTATCAATATGTTCTTCCATTTTCCACCCCTTATAATCTTCTAAATGCATTGCTTTAATTTGATAAAAACCACTCCGTACTCCTTTATCATCATCCTTAAAGGGTGGTACAAAGAAATTACACCTTTTACACTTAACTTCTATCTGAAAAGATTTTCTAACATTTACAATTTTATTTTCACCATTTAGATATAAAAAGCTATTACAATTAGGACATCTTGCAATATCAGTTCGCTTAAATCGATAATTACCATCTCTCGTGCGTGTTTTTTCTTCTATTCTTTTTACCTTTTCTAATTTCTTTATATGTTCAGCCTTTAATTTACTATATCCATACTGATAAATCTGTAACTTCTCACATAACTTACTATTATCACATTTTTCTATATTATCAGAATAAAAATATAACAATAATAACAAATATTTATCTATATTATCTTTTCCTAAAACATAATCATTGGGATTTTGTGTTCTTATTTTGCATTCTTCATAATTTAGTAAGAATTCAACTGTTACCACATTATGACGTTCTAACCCAAATTCCGAACAAAAAACTTCTTTATGATAATGATTCTGAACAATAGGATTATCAGTTATATCATTTCTATTTAATAATGTCCAGCAGGATGCTTCATAATCAATATTTTCATAAGAACCATTTTTTGTTTCTCCCAATATAATAGTATTCCCTAATACAATGATATGATCTATCTCACATGTCATCTCTCCATATATAGAGTAATACTTTAAAATAATCGGTCCATACAATCTAATATCTTTTCCAAGGGTCTTAATTACTTCTTTTATTTTTTTTGAAACATATTTTTCCCCTAATATTCCCTTTTCTTCATTTGTCATCCTTCAACTCACCACCCTTTTAATATATTATTATTTTATCCCCTCTGTAACCGCCCTTCTACGCTACTGCATTTGCATTTATAGTATCAATAACCTTCTTTATTCCCAACCATACTGATATGTCAGTGAATATTTCCACTACACTTCCCTGGTCGGTAAATGGTGATTCCTGTAGAACAGAAAAATCCTTCAGCATTCCATTGTGAACAATATACTCTACTATTTGATTTACAAAATAAATTTGTCTACTATCAAGACTGGTATTTGTTAAATACTCTGAAAATGCTTCCTTTGCCGCATTCATGTCAAGTCCGACAATTTCACGAACAAATTCGCCTAATGGTTTTGTGCCAAATTCATTCTCGTAATCCTGCTTTGTACCTACTTCTCGCCATAATATTTCTTCTAATGTTTCAATATCAGTTGCTGTCAATGGCTGGTTCGTCTTAAGCTTTGCAATAGCAATATTGTCTTGATGTTGTCTAATATAATATTCAGCTTTTGCTTTATAATTTTTCAGTTCATCATTCTCCAGCTCAGAATCATTCCACTCTATTGAGAGTAAATCATCCTCAAAATTTGTGTCATAACGCACAATATTCTTTGGAATATATTTTATCAAATTGCGAAGTCTTTCTCGGATTTCTTCAAATTCTGCAATTCCTGCCTGTTCAACATAATCTGTATTTAAAATTTTATTAATAAAGTCAGCTTGTGCTTGAATTTCCGGAATATTTGCTACGCTTGCAATTCCTGCTACTTTTTTATAGAGATCACTGCGAGCCTTTGTATATTTCTTTCCTACTAAATATGCAAGTTCTATTCCATACATAAGTGCATCAAATCGAATTGCATTCACCTCATCACCATCCGGTAAAATAAGTGGCGCAACCTCCTCACGTACAACCAATGTATCTTCATATGTAAGCGTCTGATAATTGGCTTCTGTTGAATATAAATCAATATATTTTAAATGTTGACGGACTGCAAAATTATCTCTCGGTAATTCTTTCACTTTTTCACTCATCTGCTGAACCAAAGCATTTCTATATGCTATTAATCTTTCATTTTGAAATGCAATATCTTGAAGTTTATATGATATTTCAAATTTAAGATTAAAAATTGCCCCTTGGAGTGCTATCATATTTGCAGAAGCCTTTCCTTTATTCATACGAAAGAATTCAAAGTTTCCACAAAAATCAAAAATATAGAATTTCTGTTTATCTTCTCCATCAATGAGTCCCGGACATAATCTTGTGCCACGCCCAATCATCTGCCAAAATTTTGCTTTACTCATAACCTTTTTAAAGAACACAAGATTCACTACTTCTGGTACATCAATACCAGTATCCAGCATGTCCACTGAAATTGCTATCTGAGGCATTTTTTTAGGGTCTGCAAATTCATCAATTGCACTCTGTGCATAAGTCATGTAATTATCAATTACTTTCGCGAAATTAGGAAGATGTGGATATTCCTTATTGAATACTTCTAATATTTTTTCTGCATGTTTATGATTCTTTGCAAAAATAATAGTCTTTCCAATGCTTTGACCATAATCAATTTTTATCCCTTCAGTCATTAAAATATTCAGTACCTGCTTTATTGTATCCTCATTAAATATCCAGGTATTCAATGCCGATGATTCAATTGCCTCTGGTATATCCCCATATTCGTCCTCAAAAGTTTCCTCATAGGCTTCCTTGTCTTCCTCTGACAATTCATCATAGACTATTCCCTGCTCTATGAATTTAAGCTTTGACTCGACTGATATATAATCAACTAGATAACCATCTTTTACCGCTTGTGCCAAATCATATCCATATGTAGGCACACCATTTTCCAATTCAAACACTCCATATGTATTCTTATCAATTTCATCTTTAGGTGTTGCCGTAAGCCCAACCAGTGGAGCATCAAAATAAGCAAAAATATCTTTATATTTATTGTAAATTGATCTATGCGCCTCATCACATATAACAAGGTCAAAATGTCCACAGGTAAAAAGTTTTCCAATATTATCATTTACCGTATCAATGCAGTTCATCATTGTCTGATATGTTGAGAAAACGCAATGCGCATTATAATTATCTTTCTCTTCTACTAAATTTGTGCATGACAAATTCGGAAGCATATTTACAAAGCTTCTTTTTGCCTGTGTTACAAGTGAATTTCTATCCGCTAAGAAAAGAATATTTTTTACCCATCCTGACTTTAATAAAATATCGCATAAAGCTATTACCGTTCTTGTCTTTCCCGAACCTGTTGCCATGACAAGAAGCGCTTTTCTACGATTTTTTTCATCAAAACTATTACATACCGCTTTAATTGCCGCTTCCTGATAATAACGTCCCGCAATTTTTTTATCTACCATCACATGCTTAAGACTTGTCCGCATGGTTAATAAATTAAACCATTTTTCCAAATCTCGTTTTGAATATATTGCTGCACATTTTCTTTCCGGATACTGACCATCAATAATATGCGTCTCGAATCCATTTGTCAGAAAAATCACCGGTCTTCTCTTATACTTTTCTTCTAAAATATCTGCATATAATTTTGCCTGCTGTCTTCCTTTTGAAACATCTACACAAGTTCGCTTTGCCTCTATAATAGCAAGTGGACGACTAGCATCATCATAAAGTACATAATCTGCACGACCAATTTCTGATTTATTTGGCATTCCCGGAAGTTCAACCTCATTTATCCAGTCTATACCTTCCTTCCAGCCTGCATCCATAAGCATCGCATCGATATAAAGTTTTCTTGTTTTATACTCAGATAAGTCTAATGGCTTTGGAACATATGTCTGCTGTTGTTCCTGTCTCCGAGCAGACAATTCTTCTTTCAACGAAGCGTTTTCTGCAATTAATTTCTGTAAATCCAGTTCCTGTTGTGCAGCCTTCTCCTCTTCTTTTGCTAATTTTTCTCTTGTTGCATTAGCAGCCTCTCTCGATTCTTTTGCTTTCTCAACTCTTGAGTCAATAATAGCTTTATTAAATGCATGCTCTTCATATTTATCAGAATAGCAATATGCAATATAATCAAGATAAATAAAAAGATTTTCAAGACAAAGCATCGCCTCGTCTCTTCCAAGTTTTCTATTGCTATGAGCCACACTATTTCCACAACGTCGAATATAATCCATCCGTTTCCACAAATCAGGTCCAACAATCTGTCTATATTCTTCAGCATTCATCAAACTTTGTAAATTGTCCTGATATGGCATCTCTAATTCAGAATCAACAGAATACATCCACTTGATTGCAAATTCCATTGCACGGCGACTGTTTATTATGCTTGCCTCTGGATCCATAAGAATAATTTTTTCAGCTGAAATAGCGACATCAGCAAATCTTGAAAATTTAGGTTCTGCTTTTAGATAATCAAAGTTTGTTACCATACTATTACCCCCTAACATAATTTTCCATGACCTATAAATATTTATTATTTTATTTACTTGTTCTAATTTACTATATAATATCACCAAAGTGCTAATTTTAAAATATTTTTAGCACGGCAACTTTTGATTTGTCGATTTGGTTGACAAAGTCGGCAAATTCATTCTGTAATTTCAAAGGTGGCAATGGCATTGCTATTTTCCTCACTATACCCAGATTAAGAATATCCATTGTCCCACCATGTGTGTTTTCTGATAACGCTCTCTTCAATGACTCTGATTGGAAGAAAAACTTAAAATAATATGGGTTGATTTTCTCTTTATCAAAAGTAATCTTCATAAGGCGTGGGTTAATAATTCCTGGTTCAAAAACTTCAGGCATGATTAGTAATTTTCCATATGTGCCAACGAGACTTATCAATACGTCTCCTGCTTGAACTGCACAATTCTCCAAAGATTTATATCGTTCTTCATCTATATAATAATCACCGAATGTACAATCACCACTTATTACTTGCTCTTGTCCATAAATCTTATATCCAGACGTAACATAATACTCTTTTTTCAACGCTGAACCAAAAGGTCCTGCTTTAAGAGCATTCTTCTCATTAGCAACCACCTCTTCAATTAATGGCATATCCCATCCCTTAGGATTCTGAATTGGATCCCCAAACATCTCGACAAATCGGGCTTTAATGAGGTCATCTAATAATTGCATTTCTCGTTTTCTCTTTTCAATAACCTGTTGACATCTACCAAGAACATCTACTATTTCAGCTTGCTTTTCGATTGAATCAAGATTGAATTCCTCATTCTTATAGTCTTTGAAATATATATGAGGAATAGTTGCTCCTGTAAAATACTTTTCCAAATGCATATAGCTTACAACGTAGAAAAGATATTCTGGTAGTACGTTCTCCTTTGGTAAAAGATATTGCATTGTTCCTATTACTGATGACTTTGCAGGATGCAAGGTAGTTCTCCCAATTCCTGCACCATCCTTAACAACAGCAACATACGGCTTTTCTTGATGATAAAAATCTACATTTCCAATATATCCAGATGCTCCATAGATTGGATAATCTCCTTTCATTTCACATACATCTGATTGTTTCAAATTTGATGAGCCACGCTCACAAACATCTCCAAGTTTTACTCTCATCTACATCATCCCAACAAATCCGAATTTATATTATAAATTACGCTATATATTTTTGATGAGATGTTTTAACATTATTTTGATTCACCATTGCATATTGCATGGTAGTATCTATTTGCGAATGACCTAACAGTCTTTGTACCTGTTCTATCGGCATTCCTTTATCAATAGCTCTAGTTGCCATTGTTCTTCGAAACTTATGCGGATGAATTCTTTCAAGGTTTAAAGTTCTTCCAATGTTTCGTAAACGTATCTCAACACCGCTAATTTTTAATCTCTCATGTGGGGCGTCCAAAGTCACAAATAAAGCCTCATTATGATCAAATCTATTTTCAAGATATTGTTTTAAATGAACTTTGGTCTTTGCATCGAAATATACTCTCCGCTCCTTGTCTCCTTTTCCGTAAACAACACATTCTCTTCCTTCAAAATTTATATCATCTATATTAAGATTGACCAATTCTCCAACCCTGATTCCGGTCGAATACAATAAATCAATCATAGCCAAATCTCTTTTTTCTTTACAGTTGTCACGCAGTTTTTCAATTTCTTCATCCGAGATGGTATTCTTAACAATCTTTTTCGTTTTGATTTTATGTATTCTTTTCATTGGACTTTTTAAGATATAATCTTCCTCTTCCAGCCATGAAAAGAAACTTGAAATATTTCTACGTACATTATCAATCGTAACATTAGAACAATTATTTCGCTTTTGATAATTTGATAAATACTCCCGCATTTCCTCAGTTGTAATCTTTCGAACATTTTTCTCAGTACACGATAATAAATGTTGTACTGTCACCCTATAATAATTAATCGTTCTCTCTGAGCATCCTTCAATTCTCTTTGCCGCCAAAAACATATTAAGAAAATCTTCATTCTCTATATCCACTTTTGCTGCCTCATTTTCGGCAAATGTTTTAATAATAACCTCTTGCAGTTTTTTCATTTGAGTAATTGATAAATACTCTGACATTTCATTCAATACTGTTACAATTTTTTCTTCCATGTTGGTTTCTCCTCATCTAATACCAACATCCTACAACCATATTCTTTATAATATCTTATTTTCCTTATAGCATTCAAAAATGTAATTTGGATTTTCATAATAAACACTACTATTATAATCATCTATCTTCGAACTGATAAACGAACTGTACACTTTTATCAATGCATCAACAATTTCAATTTTTTCATCATCTGCAACCATTTTTATAAGGCGTTTGTACACCTTACCTATATCCCAATATGAAGGCAATGCATAACTACAATCAGACACATTATCAAATTCTCCCATGCGAATATTTGCATCCGCAATAAACTCATCACTAACGCTGTCGATATTATCGCAATGATATACATCAGCAAGTTCATAAATCTTGCTAATTCTAGTCTTTCCAAGTTTATTCACTACATCAGCACGAATATTTTTCCTTTTACGCGAAATGTATTCGATTAGACTGCAAGTAAAAAATAAACCTTATTCTTTTATAGCATTCTCCTATCATTTCAACTTTTTGATTTTCTAAATTTGTAATAAACAAAAGCTATATCTCACTTACATCTTCATCTACTATTATGAAACCCAATGATTCAATAAAAGATTCGACTAGTCCATTTGCAATCCCAATTGCCGATTCATCCCCACTTATAATCGCACCTTTCATCATCAACTTATTTAAATTGCTAATTGCTTCTTCTATTTCATCTCTATTAAGCAAACAAGCTCGACTATTTTTTATACGATTTAGTAATGAAATGTACTTACTGATTTTATCTTTACTATTTCCCATATAGTTTTGAGCAGATTTAAGCAACTGCTCATATTCATTTTTTAGTTTATTGGTATATGCTAATTGGTTTTCAAGTATATCTAATTTTCCTGATACTTGCTTTGCCATGTCAGCTGCATTCGATGCATTAGCCTTTGCTTTATTTGCCGAATAATAACTGATAACACTAAATATCAAAGATAATACTCCAATTGCAAAAGAAACTTTATTGTATATTCCACCTCCTTTGAAAAAATCATTTATTATATTCATTTACTTCACCTCCCTAATACTTGTATTACACGAAATATTTCTGCATCAAACTGTCAAACAGCATTTGTGTTTCGTCTAATGCTTTTTGCACGGCAACTTTTGATTTGTCGACTTGGTCGACGAATGCAATATATTTATTAACCATATCTTCTGTTGGACATATTATAGGGAAATCTTCAATATGTTCCTTATTGAGCTGTCTCTTATCAATTCCCCCAACACAAACACTTCTAATCAAATTTCTATACTCATCCGAAACAAGTATCCTAAGTACGAACTTTTTATTAACTTCTGGTTTTAATCTTATAAAATACACATGTCCATTAACATTCGCTTTATCATCTTCTCCCATATATAGTGCAGCCCGACCCAATGAACTATTTTCCGTATTAATTCTTCCAGTTTTTGTCATAAGAATATCTCCATGCTTTAGGCTACTTCTCTTCATACTTTCATGAGTCTGAACATCAATATACGCAATATCTTCCATTTCCAAACGATCCTTCCAAACATTCTGACTCCTAAAAAATACAATCCCCTTTTTAACATAATTTTCAGAGCCACCCTTCGGTGTATTTCCGCTGTTAATTTGAATGGATAATTCTTTAAGTTTCTTTACTGGCCAATTCATAGTATTTGAAACTGGATCACCAAACAACTCGACAAATCGGGCTTTAATAAGGTCATCAAGCAATTGAATCTCTTGATTTCTTTTTAATACCATTTCACTTATTCTATCAAGTATGTCTACAATTTTTCGCTGTTCTTTTAATAACAGCAACTCCATTTCAGTTTTCTTTAAGTATCCTACTGAAATATTCGGTTGTGCTCCACCGACTCCATCTTTAACAAACTTCTCTTTTTTGCTTTTAAGGAAATAATATAAGTATTCTGGAATAACCTTCTCATTTTTCTTAAATGCCGCACATGCCTGATTTGTACATGCTGACATTTTCAAAATAGATGTTGCACCTATTGTAGCCCCATACATTGCAATCAAAACTGTATCTTTTTCATACATTTTTGCCGAAGAATTCTCCAACCCTTTTTCCGTTATAAAATCTTCAACCTCAAAAAGATATTCCGATTTCAAATCTCCAGTTTTTACCCAAGGTATATCTCCATTATAATACTCTGGATGGGACTTTACGGGTGTTCCACCCGAACCAATTTCAAATATATCTCCAAGTTTTACTTTCATCTACGTCATCCCAACAAATCCGAATTTGTCTTCCTTTCTATTCTATCATTTTGCACTAGCTGCAATCAAATAATTCACAAAAGCACTACACGACACCAACATAAATTTTGCTTCTTCAAATGTTGATGATGGTCCACCAATATTGCCAGCATGTCTTATTCCATTAGCATCCGATGTATATCCATAAAGCATATTAAAAGCCGATTTCATTCCTGCATGAATTACTACACCATTATCTTCTAATTTTTTTAACAGCTTTCCCAATGAAGCCTCTTTCCCCGTTATTCCAGTAAGTATTTCACATAACGCTTCAACTGCACTAATACTTTCTTTGATAGAATTCTCATAATCAGGAGCTGTTCTATCTCCAAGCAACTTATTTGCTTTAGATAAATGCTCATATACAGGCGAATACGGATTATCCAATGCCTGTTTTACTGCTTCCAGCTCATAATCATCACTTATTGGTGTAAGTTGCTCATCTATGAATCTATATCCCACATATTCTCTTTGTAAATATGAATTGGCAATTTCATAAATAGAGCCGCTTCGATAACTATTATCATAAGCATTATAATAGTCATATCCTCTCACATCTATTAGATACGAATCCCAATACTGAATAATTGCTTCTATCAGTGTTAAAACATCATCATAATCATCCTCTTGTATGGTATTATTAATAATTTTAAACACTTCATCATCATAATAAGTCCGACTAGTATCCACCGGTTCCGAATAAATAGTTCCTATAACATATCTATAAAATTTCTGTATATATTCCTTTCCGCAATATGTATTACCATATATATCCTTATAAAACTGGCTAATCATATTTTGCAATTGTACTCTAGTTCTCTTATCAAACTCTTTTAACTGAATCTCTGTATTTTCCGGTTTAATTTTATTTCTATCGGAAAATCCACCTCGTTTACTTACTTTCGCCATAATCTCATTCTCCTAACAATCTTGCCAACTCTTCCATCTCATTCCCAATCTCAATCTCAATCTCACGAATATTAGCCATAATCTCAGATGTAGGCGGATACTCTACAGGTACATACTCCACTTCTTTATATTTATTGATACTAAGATCATAATCATTATCAACGATTTCCTGCTTAGGAACCATGAATGACTTATCTGTACGTTTTCTATCTAACTCAGCATCACGGTTACGAAATCTCTCAATAATATCCGAAATATCATTATCCGCAATTGGAGAACGTTTGTCATCCAGGCTATATCCATCTGCCTGCATATCATAGAACCATACATTGTCTGTTCCACCATGCTCTGTCTTTGTAAATATCAGAATAGCAGTCGATACTCCAGCATATGGTTTGAACACACCAGAAGGCATTGAGATAACTGCTTCGAGTCTCTGATTTTCCACAATTTCTTTTCGTATATCCTTATGTGCCTTGGAAGAACCAAATAATACTCCATCAGGAACGATACAGGCACATCTACCGCCAACTTTAAGCATACGAACAAACAATGCTAAAAAAAGAAGCTCTGTTTTCTTTGTTTTACACACTTTTAACAAATCTGCTGATACAATGTCTGCATCAAGGCTTCCCTTGAAAGGTGGATTTGCAAGAATCAGCGAATATTTATCCTTATCTGGATTCTGATCGGACAAACTGTCTCTGTATTCAATAAACGGGCTTTCTACTCTATGATTCATCATGTTCATCGCTCCTATACGAAGCATAGTTCTATCCATATCATAACCATGGAACATATGATTCATAAAATGATCTTTTTTCTGTTTATCATAGAAGATTTCATCTTTCTTATTCGCCCACAGATACTCTCCTGCTTCCACCAAAAATCCCGCTGTACCACAGCTCGGATCGCAGATTACATCATCAGCTTTAGGATCCATAAGTTCTACCATCATTTTAATGATATGACGAGGCGTCCTAAACTGACCATTTACCCCTGCTGTAGCCAGCTTTGAAAGAAGGTACTCATATACATCTCCTCTGGCATCTGAATCATTCAGTTTTGCCATCTGCGTATATAAATCATCCATTGCATCCACAACCTTGGAAAGCATTAGTGGTGTAGGAAGCTTAAAAATTGCATCATCCATATATTTTGAAAAAGCACTATCTTTATTAGCATGCAGATTCTTAATAAATGGAAATACCATTTCCTGCACTACAGAATACATTCTATCAGCCGGATAGTCCCTGAAAACAGACCACTTAAGTTGTGTTCCGTCAATAGTCCTCTCACCGATTTTTACTTTCTCGGCAAATACACTTTCATATGGAAGACCAAGCATAGCACTTTCTTTTGCATGTGTATTATCAGACACATCTAAATCATGAATGAACATAAGATATGTCATCTGCTCAATTACATCTAACGGATTTGTTAGACCTCCAGTCCAGAAAATCTCCCATAAACTGTCTATTTTATTTTTTAATTCGCCTGTAATCATTTTTCTAAATCTCCTTATCCCAGTTCCACTTATACTTTGTATAGCGGCCATTTCCAATCTTTATTATCTTCCCTGCCTTAACCAAATCTGTTAGTGTCCGCTGTACTGTAGTTGTACTTATTCCTGACGCTGCTTTTACAATCTCAGTCTTAGTAATTGTACCTATGTGATTCTTTATCAGTTCTTCAATTCTATCTGGCTTAGGTATTCTCTTTTCCTCAACAATCTTTGTTCTATCAAAAAAATCGCGATATGCCGCAGTAATTATCCCCAAAATATATTTCACAAAATGCTCGTAATTGTTCTCATCTTCCATCCATCCTTGCGAACTTTCCTGTAAAGCATCATAATAACTGCCTTTTGTTCGCTCTATTAGCTTTTCCAGGCTGATATATTTTCCAACAATATAGTCATTCTGATATAGCAATAATAAAGTCAATAATCTACTCATTCTTCCATTTCCATCATTAAATGGATGAATGCATAAGAAATCTATAATAAACATCGATATTAACAAAAGCGAGTCTGCTTCGCCTTGGTTAATTGCCTCATTATATGCTGTACACAAATTTATAATTGCATCTGGAGTTTCCCATGCAGGTAAGGGTCTGAATCTAACAAACTTATTACCCTTTTCATCTTCTTCCTCAATAATATTATCGGAAGTCTTGAATCTTCCTCCGTTAGAAGCATTCTCAAATTTATATAAATCTCTATGAAGCTGTAATATAAATGTATCACGAATCGGAATATGCTGAAAATTCTCGTGTATAGTATTAAGTACATCCCTGTATCCTGCTATCTCACGCTCATTTCTTGTCCTTGGCATTGTCTTATCCAAAACAATCTTTTTCAAACGTTCCTCAGAAGTATAAATACCTTCAATTTTATTAGAGCTCTCTGTACTTTGAATCTTTGCCATCTCAACAAGATTTTCCAGCACATCAGCGTGACGTTCAGCAATCAAGTACTGTTTACCTTTGTACTCATGAATTGTTGTAAGATAACCTACAATTTCTGGTGTAAGCAATTTCTTCCATTTTTCCGTATAATCGAATTGTTTCATTTTAATTGCCTCATTTCAAGTTCAACTTCGTCACATTCACAAAAATATCCTAATTGAATTATATATATAATCTTAGTCAAAATCAAGTTCAATTTAGTCATTTGTATAAAAATGACTAAATTGAACTTGATTTTGACTAAGTAATCATATTTCATAAAAGTCAGCACCATTCTTTGATATTTTATCCTGTAGGCAAAACTCTTCATTAATTTGATTTTGAATATATTCTTATATCTTCTTTGCATTTTCCGCTATAATCCATATACCATTCTTCACACCAGAAATGTCGATCTCCATATTTATATTTTAACTTCTCAAACCCTTCAAATACTTTAATGTTCTTTTTGCCTTATAAATATCCCATAAATTTACCCGTCATATTACACCTAAAAAAATCTCAATTATCCCTTTCAACTACTTGAATAAAATATATTTATCCAATTCATATCTAATCAATCCATTCTGATTTTTCTTAAAATTACTTAATTGCTTATTTGCAACCATATTTCCATGACTGTCTAATGAAATATTTTTAAACTGATTGTTGCTTTCTAAAACATTTAATATGGAAAAAGATAGTCCTAGATTCAGTAACTGTATTTTACTTTCATCATTTGTCCCATACATTTCAAGGTTAAATTTTTCATTGCTAAGATATCCATTATCATGCAAAAAATTAACTGCCCTACTATATTGAAATCCAAGAAACTCCTGCTCTACCTTAGTCTTTACTATAATAAGATTAATCAACTGAGTCCGCGATTTTTTTCTAATGTCAACATAAACCTTCTGCCCTTTTGCAATGTTCTCATTCCATCCCATTTCATCTCCATAATCTCTACCAACATACATATAGGGTTCCTTATCCCTTTCAGCCCTAGTCAACTGATATTCCAATTGAGATGTAATTAATGCTGCAAAATCTCCTTTTTTTAATTCAGCCATAAAAAACTTATAAAACTTTACCGCCGCCGGATTACTTAATCTGCTAAATTCCTGATTTATAACAGTAACATTTTTTGTAAATACCCAGCTAACTATGTCTATGACATCAAGACTAAAATCACAATTTTTAATATTATTCATAATAGAAACAGCATTATCATATGATATATCAATAAATTGATTCATTCCGGAAGATATCAACTTCTTTCTAAATAATTCAATCGGATTTTCTGTATCGGAATAATACAATTTCTCCTGCACCAAAATCTGTTGGTTTAACTTTTCTACTTTTTCTTTCCTCGATACTTTTAAGTCTTCTAGAGAACAATTTGATAATAAAGGATTTCTAACTTCATCTCTACTACCTTCATATATCTTCTTTACGACATTTTCAAGGTTTCTATTCTTTGCAGTATACTTAGGAACATCAACAAAATAAATTTTCGGAATAAGTTTTGTTAAACTTCCTGTTTCTTTATCAAAAATAATATTGAGTCTATTTACTCTCCCTATTAAATTTTGTAATGCTGAACTAGTCATATTCCATACATTGCATATGAATAAACTGTCAATCGGAAGATTAATCCCCTCCATAATTACAACATTAGCAACTAGATATTTAATTTTTTTATTCTGCTTAAATTGATATTCCAGATACTCCTTAATATGATCTGGCATTTTTGCATGCAGGTAAATAATACCGTGTGATAAATATTTAATAATATTGAACTCTGGATGAACACTCTCTGCCAATAATTGTTGCAACTCCTTCAAATCTCTATCAGGAGTTATTTCCTCGGTATTCGCATATAAATCTTCTGCAAACGACTCTATTTTAAAAGGGGTATTTACAAAAATAAAATTCTTATTTTTTTGATTAGTTTTAATATACTCAAATGCATTGTTGCTATTTCCTTCAGAATAAAAATCACCCAAAAATCTATCATATACTTTGATTTCTCCATCCCTACACCTAACAAATATATCTGGCTCTTTTATATTAAATGAAATCCTCTGCTCATCAATTTCATTAATACTACCCATTATCAAATTATCTACCTCATTAATGAATGGAGAAAGAAAAATGACTTGAGTTTTCTCATTTCTTTCCTTACACATTTTTAAAGCACGTGCAAGCAATACATTTCTATTATCATTGGAAAATATATTATGCGCTTCATCAACATATATACAATCGAAAAAAAGAGAGTCATTCTTTTCTAATAATCTAAGTAATCGTTCCTGCGTTAACGCACCAATAAATTCTGTTTCGCCATTATACATACCCTCATGACTTATTATTTTTCGATCAAAAATGCCCTTTCTTAACTCCATATATGATTGCGCAATCAAAGATTTAGTCGGGACAAGAACTACAGCTTTTCGAATTCGTTCATTACTCTTTATATGCTGTATAATTAAAGAGCTTTTCCCTGATGAAGTTGGCGCAATAAATGCAATACTTTTTTTCTTTGAAGAAATAATATTCTTTCTTGTCCTATGTTGTTCATATGTCTCAATATACCCGTCATTCCGATAATTCATTTCAACACTAAAGTTAATCATCACATCTTGTACCGTACTGTTCTCCAATAGATGATTTTTACTTATGAATTGAACACTCGGGTAAAAGCCATAATTGCACGATACATCGTATAATGGTTGATAATTTTTTGAAAGAAGTGCATATCTTAAAACAATATTATATGCTAATTCAAACAACTCCTTTTCATTTGTATTATCATATTCTTTAAGTAACAATAGTGAACAACTAAGTATGTACTCACTCTCTTCTTCTGTAAGCTGTTCCTTTTTATATAATCTACGCATCACATAAGCAAATTTAGATATACTATATAATTGTCTCGTTTTTTTCATATTCTATTTACCTAAATATTTTTCAAATTCCTTTATTGCTCTCTGAGTAACACAAATTGAAAATAATTTATTAAACTCTTTTCCTGTGAAATATTTGATTACACTATCTGATAATGACACAGCATCATAAGTTGTCCCAGACTCATCATAAACAGTTCCACATGGTCCAATATTATATTCTTTAATATCAATGACCTTTCCAGAATCATATTCATCCGATAAAGATCTAAACTTATCTAATAAAGAATCTGATGGATTAATTATTCTTAAATGGTTGTAGGCATTAAGCCAAGGGTCATTTTTTGTTGTGCTTGAAAACTTGTCCTTTAAGTCTCTATAAGCTTCCTGCACCTTCCCCTTATGAGAACAAGATTCAGCCACTCCTGACTTGCTTTCAATAAACCAAACATTTCCATTTGAATCCTTATAAACTCCATCAAAACCTTTTTTGGGTGAATTTTCTTCCAGATTTTTAAATAAACACTCTTGCTCCATCTCAATGGAATTTAAATATAAATGTAAAAAAAATTCAGCCACTACACCTTTTTCTCTATCGGGATCTTTGGTATCTATGAAATTTCTAATATATTTTTTTGCCTTATTTATACTGAAAGAATTATCCATAAAGCATATATCAACTATATAGTTATCAATAAATGCTTCAAAAGCAGGATCGATTATCGAAACATCAATATAAACGACCTTGCAATCACCACTTTCAAAATTACTTATTAGCCAACCCATTTTTCTACCCCTTTGCTATATGTTTTCCCATTGCTCATTAATTCTTCCCATGATAGTTTTAACTTTCATCAATCATTTATGTCTACCCACTTCCATCTTCATTAAACTTTTTCTCCACTAATCCATATAAGAATTCCTTTTATCAATATTTCTCAAATATTCCAACATTTTGGTTCTAATATCCCCCTAATTTTCCCCAACAAAAAAATTCACAAACGACCAATGCCCTTACGCATCATATCTTTTGTGAACTTCTAATTTCTTTTTATCATATTTACTTAGCTTTTTCATAACTTTTCTCTCCCTCCAAATTCTATATAAATATTATGCAACTCCTTTTTCCAAATTGCAACCTTTTTTAATAAAAACCGTCAAAATCTCCCCTCTTATCAATCTGCTTCACGCCCCAATTCGACAATACTTTCTATGATTCTATTTTACACTTATATCTCTATCCTTATCTAATTATTTTTCCATCACAAAAGAGCACAGAATCTCTTCCATGCTCTTATCTTGCAACTTTCATCTATCTAATTATCTTCAGCCTGACCTTTCTCCTCATCAGAAGCCTCATCTTCCCACGAATCCGCAGTATCTTTCGATATCACCACATCCCCCGGCACGTTTTCCTCTTCTAACGCCTCTTCTTCCGTTTCTTCCACTCCCCCATCCTTCCGTAACTTCTCCTGTAACTGCTCTTTCTTGGCTGCCACAGCGTCCTTGAGAGCAAGCTTCTTCTCTTCGCGGTTTTCTAAGGCTTCCTGCTTCTTTGCGTCACGGAGTTTTTGCTGTTCTTCGCGCTGCGCGGCTTTCTTAAGCTCTTTTTCCTTGCGCTGCTCTTCTTTGATGCGAAGCTTCTCGGCTTTATCCTGCTCCTTCTGCTGCAGGTGGTTCTGGCGAAGCTCGTCTTTCGCCTGCTGCTTCTGGCTCTTCTTGACCTGCTTTTTGGCGGAACGCTCAATAGAACGGATCATGCTCTTGGCATCACCGACTCTGCGGCGGGCACTGCGGTATGGATCGTAGAGGAAATAGGATGCTGTGGTAAGTGCCAGCAGCACCAGTCCTACGATAAGGCAGATTGGAAGTAGAAAATCATAGAAGCCGTACTTTAATTCATAACCGATAAAGAGAACCAGCATCACCGGGAAAACTACTGCTGAGAAAATGTCACAGATGAGTCTCCAGAGAAAGAAGCACTGCTTCTGATGTACAAAAATGGCAGCCTGCACGCCGGTAAAGAACATCAGCATCAGACAGATTTGTGATGTGATTCCATGTAAAAAGCCTACAAAGACGCACAATGCCAGTGAAAAGAAAAACATGGCAAGGGCGTAGCCTCTGCGGTATGCATATTTGTATTCCCGCATTCCCTCTCGCTTATCTGCACTCAGGTCATGAATTTCATATACCCGGTCATTGACCCGCTCCTTCATGTCCTCCCGGTATTTGCGACCTTCTCTGGCATGTGCCATATTTTCGTCCATGTCTTCGTCCAGTTCCTGCAACATTTTCTGTTCCATAAAAATCTGCTGCAGCAACTCATCTTCCCGCTCTCTGCGCTTTGTGATTTCATCCTGAATCCAGCTTGCCTTCTGCATCTGGAGACTCTCTTTCATCCATTGTTCCTTTTCCATATTTTCACCCATAGCTGCCTTCTCCGTTTCGTACGCTTCCATTCTGTTCTATTTCTAATCAATCAAATCATTCTGAAATCTCGACAAATGCTCATAAGGAAGAATCAGTCTTCCCCGGTATAAGCCGCAGCCGTCATTCATCAGGCTGTTGCTTACTGCTGTAAACATGTCGACATCCACACCGGAAAGCTCCAGTTCCTGCAAACGCCTGCACCGTTCATAAGCTTCATCAAAATAAATGCATTCTCCCTCCGGGATGGTATCCCGGCGTGCTCTGGATGCTTCCTGCTTTTTCTCATAATTAATATGATTGGCGGAACCGATTTCTGCAATGTCATCCATCTGCTTTGTGCGAAGCTGCATTTCCACATAACATCTCGCACTGTTATCATAAAAAGTAATATGTAAGGATTTGTAATCGTCCTCATTTTCGCTGGTGATATAATCCCGGTAATATGGTTTTACAGCATCATCCAAAAGCGGGGAACTGCTTCTTAAGACACCGCCTGTCGGCTCTGCCGTAAATCCACGCTCCTCTAAAAACTGTGGCAGCACATTTGCAATCTGATAAAGGTGCTTTAATTCCTCTTCTGCGCGGTTCTCATGATTTTTCAAATGACACCGTGGCATGGAAATCACAATCCGGTATGCAATCAGATCACGGAAGCAGTTCAGCTTTTCCTTTAATTCTGCAATGTCCGGATAGCTTTTATGCTTTTTATAATAATCATAAATGTACTCTACAATATAGCCGTTGAATTTGCCCTCCGCACGAATCAGTGACTTGATTCTTCCTTTAAAAGTAAAGGAAAGATAAGGATATTCCATTGCCATATATTTGTAGAACTCACGGATTTTCTGGGACTGCGCTGTCAGGAAATCATTGTGCTCTAACAGCTCCATAATCTGAATCAGGAAATTGCAGTGCACCAGATCCACTTCATTTTTTGATACTTTTGCGGATGCCCGGAGGTCCTGCGTATACTTTTTCAATATCCGGAACACCGTTGCTCCGGAGTATAAGTAATCATTTAATGTAACCATTTTTCCTCGCTAAAATATCTTTTTATTTCAAATACTCTGCCAGTTCATATACCCTGTTTCTTGTTAATTCTGCCGCCTTATCATTTTCCAATAATGGCTGCAGGCTTCCGCCCTCGGCATCTTTGCCGGCTTCCTCTACTGCACTGTCTTTTGTCTTAATCCAGTCACGCTCTTCCTGGGTAAGAGTCGTCATAGTGTCCTCATTCAAAGTCTCTTTTAAACGGCTCCAGATAGAATTCAGCTCATTATCCCACAACTGATACAACTGCAGAGACAGGGTATTCATTTCCTGCTGTGTCAGTTCTCCACTGGAAAGGTCTTCCTGCATGGCTGCTGCTTTCTCCTCGATTTTCTGCAATTCACTCTCTATGGATACATCGGAAGTTGTGGTTTTATCATTTACCGTAACCTTATCTCCACTCGGTCCTAAAAAGGTATCAAAGGTCAGCACATTAAAAATTGCATAGAATGGAAGCGTCGTATCATCATCGGTAAGACCAAGGGATGCCCAGTCCAGGAATCTTTCCGGCAATTCATCTAACGGTGCACCCGGCAGATAAATATATAAATCATAAACCTCTTCCAACCCAGCCGGTCCCGTGTAAATATATTTCACGCCGCCTTTAATTTCCGTGTCGCCTTCTGTTTCCTTCGTTGCAATATTCTCCAACTGCATCTCATAGGTATAATCATTTATCTTTTCCGGCTGGATGAATTTTCCATAGAAATCACAATAGTAAAGGGTTCCATTTGGATATCCATCCCCGCTATCTCCCGCATCTGCATCATGATAATTTCCCACAAAAGAGCCATCCTCGGATAAAATCAATGTAGAATCCCATGCGCCGGCTCCGCTGGTAAACATAAAACTTTCTCCTGCAAGCTGTGCAAAAATGTCATCTTCATCCACATTTTCCGTTTCTGTCTCCTCTGTCACCTCTTCTGAGTTTTCCGTTTCTTCCGTCTCAGTCACTGCCTCTGTTTCTGTGGTCTTTTTCTCCGGCTCCACGACTCTTCTTCCACAAGCCGCAAACGTTGACATTCCCAACGCTGCACTTAATATCATTGCTAAAAACTTTTTCCCTTTCATAAACGAATCCTCCTGATGTTCCTTTTCATTTCTCGCCCCTTTTTTATCTTTCTATGATTCTAAATCAAAGACATCCTGGTTTCTTCCCCGTTCTTTTGCAGCATAGAGCTTCTCATCCGCTAAGCGGTATAATACCGTAACAGCAATTCCTTCTGTATAATGCTGTACTCCACTGCTGAAAGAACATTCTATATTCTTTTCATGCTTTGTAAATTCCTTATATTCCCATCTTATATGCTCTAACATTTTACCGATTTCATCCGTGTTCATGCCCTTTAAAACCAGCATAAATTCTTCTCCGCCAAAGCGTACTGCAATCCCTTTATTCTTTACATGCTTTGTTAAAAGTCTTGCAAATTCCACCAGAATAATGTCTCCAAACCCATGTCCGTATGTGTCATTCACATGTTTAAAGAATTCAAGGTCAATCAGTACCGCATCAAATTCTTCCTTCTCATCCAGAATAAGGTCTCCCAGATACTGATTTAAATAACGACGATTATAGATTCCGGTCAGTGCATCTTTATCTGCGGCATCTTTCAACTGTTCATTCAACTTCTTTACTTCTTCTTCCTGTCTCTGTCTCTGCATCTGAAGCAGGATAGAAATCAAAAAGACACAAAGTAAAACGATAAGCAGGGAACAAAGTGTGCTCTGCAGCACGACTTCTTTTGACAGTTTTTCACTTTCCAGCGGTCTCATATAGGCTAAAATAACTGCTGCCACATCTGCTACAATTACCACGCCGGCAAACCGGATTGCATTTCCGGTTGGAATAAAAATCGCAATTGCTACCATCGCAAGTACCATGTATACAATTGTTCCCGTCTGATATATATAATATAGTGTCGGAAATTCCACAAGGCTTAATACTGCTATCATCAAATAAGACGCATAACGTATCTGACCTTTTTTAATTCCAATGAAACTTCCTGCGGCCATAAGTAACATACAGATTCCGCAGAAAATCGTTGTTCCGTTCCATCCGAAAATCAATGCATTTCCAATAAATCCTGCCAGATTTCCGATACAGCTTCCCATTGCCAGCACATAAAACTGTCTGCGGTTCACATCAATTGAAGTATCAAATAAAAAATTCATCTTACCTCTCCCATTTTATGAAAATAAAATTTTCAATTTATCCAGTGTATTTGCACATATCGTAAGTTTCTTTTTTAATTCATCATCCGGCTGTGTCTGATCCGGAACCATTGCCACCTGACAGCCTGCCTGACAAGCACTCATAACCCCATTGGGCGAATCCTCCACCGCAAGACATTCTTCCGGAGCAAGTCCAAGTTGTGCACATGCAAAAGTATAGATATCCGGTGCCGGCTTTCCGTGTTCTACCATGGTTGCACTGATGATTTCATCAAAGTACGGATATAGTCCTATCTGCTTTAAATATCTTTCTGTCCGTTCCATGTCGGTTGCCGTTGCAACTGCCCGCCGGATTTTCTTTTCTTTTAAGAAATTCAATAACTCAATAGCTCCTCTTTTTATCTCAATACCGTTCTTTGCAAGATATTCCTCCATCAATTCCTTCCGGTAAGCCCGGATAGCCGGATAGTCAAGATTCTCATCTGCAAACATTTCCTTTAAATGCGCCGGTGCAAAGGGTTGTCCTAAGGAACGCATGGACAATGCCTGCTCATCACTCATTTCATAGCCAAAATGCGCCATTGCCTTAGGCCAGCAGATTCTGTAGTATTTCTCTGTATCAATGAGTGTTCCGTCCATATCAAATAAAACTGCTTTTATCATATTACATTTTCTTCCTGCCTTTTTCATTGACTAATTTGCCATACCCACTACCACAGTTACCGAAAAAAGATTTTCCTCCTGTTTCAGAAAAACATCCCCGTTCATTTTATGCATCAGCTTTCTGCATATATAAAGCCCCAGTCCGCTTCCTTCCTGGCTTCCTGCATTGGAGCCACGATAGAAGCTGTCAAAAAGATGCGGAAGTTCTTCTGCCGGAAGAACTTCTCCTGTATTTTCCACGGTAATCAGCACACAGTCTTCTTCTTTTGAAATTGATATACCAATTTTTTTGCCACTACCATATTTTATAGCATTTTCTATGATATTCTGCAATACTTCCAGCAAACGTTCTGTATCTGCTTTCACCAGAAAATTCTGATACTCCCCCATGTTAAACCCTATATGAAGCTGTAAAAGTTTATCTTTATAGTATACTGTATCTCGACAGACATTTCCGATGGCATGCCTTCTTCCGTAAGTTCTTCTGCCAGGCAATCTAATTCTTTTGCCAAATCAGCCCGGGTCTTTCCTGCCATATTCCCCATTGCCTGTGATACATCTGATATGTAGACATCACTTTCTTTTCCAAATGTCGTAATCAGATTCTTACTTTTCATGGTATCTGTTGTAATAACCACTCCCAGCATAAAAACGGAACAGAGGAAAAAGGACAATATAATCGTAAGGAACCGTCTTGGACTGCTTAAAATATCATTGACTGCCAGATACCAGGTACTGTTAAAACGGCTTTTTCCCAGCCGGTAAATGGATTTCTTTTTAAAGCGTTCTCCGGACTGACCGTTTCGGATGGCATCCACCGGTGTCAGCTTCTTTACTTTTCCGGTACACCGGTATGCAAACCAGATGGTAACTGCAATAACGATAAGTGCTCCAATGAAATTTGCTGTAATGGCATGACTGTTTCCCAACATCATATTTTCTGTCACGGACTGCAGCAGCATATTGCCAAATGGGATGCTTGCCAGGAATCCAATTGCTGCTCCCACAACAGCCAGCATCAGATATTTTACAAGATAAAGGATTCGTATCTTAAAGTCCGTAATTCCGATGGCTTTCATGACACCGATTTCCCGGTATTCCTCTGTCACCGTAAAAGTAATCGTAAATTTCAACACTGCAAAGGATACTATCATCCGGCATACACTTAAAACCAGCACCACAAATGCCACAATCATATCCATGACATAACACAATTTAAAAATGCCCCGTCCCCGGTTAAATAGGATGTTGGATGCATTGCTTAATAAAGAGGCTATTTCCGATGGATTGTCTGTATCAATATAAATGATCTCGCCACGGTATTCTGCAAGACTTTCATCTGATGCAAATTTCTGATAATCCGCTTCATTTAAAATAAATCTTTTATTTCCCATAAATTCAGAACCCAGCAGCGCATCTTTTGCTTTTCCGGCAATCGTAAGCCCCACACTGTTTTCGCCATGGGTAATCGTAAGTTTATCCCCCTCTTTTAAATCATTTGCATCTAAGAAATTTCCTGTGACATAAACCTCACCCTCAGGCACTTTTGTAAGCTCCTTATTATCCTTTGTGAAAAAATGTATCTCACTTTCGGAAATGGATTCTATGATCATTGCCTTGTTTGCCATATCAAGTTCTTTTCCCTCTGCCTTGATATTCCCCTTGGTTGCATACATAATATGATCCATGCGGTAGTCTTTTACATACTGACAGGTATCCAAAAGCTCCGGCACACCGCCATCCCCCTGCTGGGTCAGTACTACATAATCTCCAATGTCTGCCTGATTAAGATAATAATCGGTTCCATTTACTACCGTCAGTACATTGTTCAGCCCGCTTGCCACAAACATGGCAGCTAAAATAATAAACAGCAAAATTACAATATTAATTGTTTTCTTTCGCTTTAAGTCTTTGCGTAAGATATCCCAAAACATCTTCTGCTCCTTTCTATCCTCTTAGTATACCTCAACTACGCGAAACACGCTTTGCGATTTTCTCGCTACTTGTAACAAAGAATGTACCTTGGCACATTCTCGCGCCTGCGGCGGTCGCTTGCGACATCTACCTTATACGCCGCAGTGTGCATCCTCGCGGAGCGTTTTTTACTTTGCAGGCAATTTCCTGTAAAGCAAAAAAAGAACCGGCAAAGTTTTATTTCCTTTGCTGGTTCTACTATAACGAATCAATTATTAAAGAATCCTTAAATCTGGAAATTCTTATTTCATGCTTTCTTTTAAAATAAATGCCATCAGAAGTGCATCCGGTCCGATATGGGTTCCGATTGCCATTCCAACTTCATGTAAGCTGCTTTCTGTCAGTGAAAATGCTTCCATGGTTTCTTTCCGGAATTCCTCTCCCATTTCCGGGTTATTGCTGTGAGCAAATTCTACCGGCATGCAGCTATCCACTTCTCCTTTTTTCAAAAATGCCTGCATTCCGCTTTTGGCTGCTTTCATGCCGCGGGCTTTGGAATAGCCTTCAATCTCTCCATTCCGGAGCAGCAGCACCGGCTTGATTCCCATTACATTTCCCACCGCTGCAACTACCGGAGAAATACGTCCGCCCTTTTTCAAATATAATAATGTGGACGGAACACCGGTAAGATAGGTGCGGTTCTTTACTTCTTCCAAGATTCCTGCAATCTCTTCTGCACTTTTGCCTTCTTCTTTTAACTTCACGGCATACTCCACCAGAAGCCGCAAGGATAAGGATGCCTGCAGGGAATCCACGATATATATCTTTTCATATCCGCACATTTCCTTCGCCAGCACCGCTCCGTTATAAGTTCCTGAAAGTTTTGAGGAAATGAGTATCACCAGCACTTCTTCGCCTGCTTCTTCTGCCGCTTCATACTTTTCTAAAAATGCTGCCGGTGATGGCTGGCTGGATACCGGAAGTTGTTCCTCGCTGCGCAGTTTCTCATAAAATGCTTTGAAATTCTCTTCTGTATTCCGGTCAAATATAACATCTTCAAAGTTTGCCGAAATCGGCACCAGATCCACGCCCATTGCCTTTGCTTCGATTTCTAATATATCAGATCCTGTATCTGTAATTATCTTCATTTTCGTCTCCATCTCTTGACTGTTGTCTGTATCTATGCCACACTATATGTGAGATAATTTATATCACATTGTTGTGGCTGCATAAGTAGCATTGTAGCATAGTTTTCCCTTTTTTCAACGGTTTGATGTGAGACATTTTATATCATTTTGTATCATGATACGGATGTGGTGCCGGCGGGTGGGACAGAATATGATATTCGTTTCTTACGATTTGCATTTGATATGTGCATTGGTTCATTACGCAAAGAGCGTTATTTTTCTTAGCACTGTATTTTTCTTGCTGTCAGGCTGTCCTTTCCGTTGCTTTGACCGGATGCCGGCTCTGTCCGTCTGATGCGGATACCACATTCCGTCTGAAAGAGACGCTAAGAATTCCGTTAAAGTTTCCGTATCTTCCGGCACCCGGCACATATTCGCATCCATGCTTAAGATGTGCCTCGCTGGCACGTCCCTGTGCCAGCGTTGCCGGTTGCTGCCGGAATTCTAAGCGTCTCTAACAGACTGCATATATCGTATCCGCATTCAGGCGAACAGGGTCCGGCATACTGTCAAACATTGGAAAGACAGGCTTTATCGGCAAAAGAAAAATGCAGTGCAAGAAAAACCGCTCTTTGACGTTAGAAGCAATGTATGTATCAAATACAAATCGTAATAACAAATATAAAGCGACTGTCCCACCCACCAGCACACATCCATAGCACATACGAACAGGAGCATTCAAATGAAAGAAACAGACAAACGATACGAAGCAAACCGCCAGGTAAAATTAAAGATTGCCCGTGCCCTGACCAAACTCATGGACACCAAAGCATTTTCCGATATATCCGTAACCGATATTATTACCACTGCCGGAGTAGCAAGAGCTTCCTATTACCGGAATTTTCATTCCAAGGAAGAAGTGTTGATTAAAATTACGGACGATATTATGGAAGAATACCGGAAGCGGGCAGAACAGCTTGAAAATGACTTTTTCAGCTATGAGGCAATTTTACTGATTTTCCGGTATTTTAAGACTTACAAGAAATTTATTTTAAGTGTATATAAGGCAGGTCTTGCATACATTTACTTAGACCTTTTTGATCAGGAATTAGAAAATCATATGGGTGACATGCCTTATAATGATATTCACCGGTATAAAGTCTACTTCTATTCCGGCGCACTTTATAATGTTTTTTTAAAATGGCTGCAAAACGGAATGAAAGAACATCCTTCCGCTATGGCTTCCATGGTGACGGAAATGTTAGAACAGGGAGCCTATCCGCTAGCTTAACTGCCAGCGGACATGGCTTCCTTCCTCATCTTTTGTGATAAGAAGCTGGTCTTCCATTTCCTGCTTTAATTCTGTTACATGGGAAATGATTCCAATAAGCTTTGAGCCGCCTGCCATCTCTTTTAATACCCGGACTGCCTGCTCTCTTGCATGCTCGTCTAAGGAACCAAATCCTTCATCAATAAACATCATATCAAGATGTATGGCAGCAGAATTTTCCTGAATCTCATCTGCCATGCCTAGTGCCATGGATAACGCCGCCATAAAGGATTCTCCTCCGGAAAGCGTACGGACTTCCCGCTCTTTTCCGGTCACATTGGAATATACCATAAGGTCAAGTCCCTTGTTCTTTCCGATTGCAGCCTTCTTCTCATCAAACATTCTAAGTTCAAACTGTCCTGCTGACATTTCTTCAAAACGGCGGTTTGCTGCATAAAGAATCCGCTCCAGATAATAACGTTGCACAAAGGTCTCCAAATCCATACGGCTGCCGGACACATTTCCGGAAATGACAGTATAAAGCCGTGTTATACGGTTGTGCTGCTCTAATACCTGCTGCCGCCCGCTCCATATTTCTTCTACCGCTCCTAAGATTTCCGTGTCCTTCTGATTGGAAATCTCCCACTCATTAACTGCCCTGCCTGCAAGCTTACTCTGCTCCTCTGCTGCCTTAAGTTCCTCTGAAAGCTTCTCTATATCCGGTTTTTCTTTCTCTCCTACAGTTTCTTTCGCTGTCTCATAGCGGCTCTGATACATCGTCTTCTGATTCTGATAATCTTCCCTTTTCTGCCGCATCTCCTCCATGGCATCCATCGAATACTGCTCCACCAGCGTCTGCCATTCCAGTTTGGAAATATCTTTTTCTTCTATATATAAATCATATTTTTGCTGCTTGGCTTCTGCTTCCTTTTTCCGTTCCGGAAGTTCTCTTTCACAACGGACAATGCCTGTCTGTGTACCGGTTTTCTCTTCCTCTAAGCGGCTCTTTTCTTTATCAGCCTTTGCATATGCACTTTCTGCAGAAGCCTTCTTCTGCTGTGCTTCTGCCAAGACTTCATCCGCTTCTTTTTCAGATGTATAGTCAAGGGTGCGGTTCCGCTCTGTGTAAGCTGCCTGACAACGGTCAAACTGCTCTTTTGCAAATAGCTTCTTTTCTGTTGCTTCTGTCTCTTCTTTTTGAAGTGCAATCTTTTTTGCTTCTGCCTCTTCTAATTTATCAGACAATTTCTTCTTCTTTTTTATCTCCTGAGAAAGTGTTTCTTCTTCTTTTGCAAGCTCTTTCTTTTGTGCGACAAGCCACGGTTCTATTTCATTATCGGCTGCCGGGTTTGCTTCCTTTCCAAAGTCTTCTATTTTATTCCGGCACTTTTCCTTTCTTTCTGCCAACTCTTTCTCCCGGTTCTCTCTTCTTACGTGGCATGCACCGGCTTCTGTAGATGCCGCTTCCTGCTTCTGTTGTAACTTTGCAATCGTTTTTTCTAAAGCTTCTAACATTTCCCGGCTTAATTCTTCCTGCATTTCTACCGCAATGCATGGCTTTGGATGTTCCATGGAACCACAGACCGGGCATGGCTCTCCCTCTTTTAATTCCTTTGCTAAAATACCTGCCTGCGCATCGAAAAACCGCTTACGATATGCTTCGTATTCCTGCTGCTTTGCCTGATACTGTCCGGATGCTTCCCGATAAATCTCTTTTGCATGTTCCTCCTGTTTCTTTTCTTTACCAAGAAGCTGCTTTGATTCTGTAATCTCTGCTACGGCATCTTCGATTTCTGCAAGAGCATTTTTCTTTCCGGTAATCTGTAACTGCCTTACTTCAATTTCTTCGAAGGCTTCTGCTTCTTTCTTCCACTGCACGATATTCTGCTCTAAGACAGTGCTTTTTTCTTTTGTCTCTTTTTCCGTCTCTTCCGCCTGCTGCAAAGCATCTTTACTCTGCTCTACTTCCTGTGCGGCTTTTCTTATTTCTTTCAATGCCGCTTTCGTGCGATTTACTTTTTCTTCTATAATACTGTAATTCTTCTGCTGTGTTTCCTTTTCCGCCTCTGCTAAGTTTCTTTCCTTTTCTGCCTCTTTTAAAGCTTTCTTTATCTCCGGCAGCTTTTCTTCTAATTTCTGCTGTTCTGCCTTTAAAGTCTCCAGCCTCTTTACCGCTTCTTCATACTGCTGATAGAGCTGCTTTGCATCATAGGCAAGCTTTATCATCTGCTCTAACCGGGCAGTCTCTTTTATCTCCTCTTCCGCTTCAAAAAGGCGTGCCAACTCCCGCTGTGCTTCTTCCATCTGGGTAAAGGATTTTTGCAGATTTTCCGCTTCCTGCAACGCACTCCTGCAATGCTCCCGCAGTTTTTCCGCTTCCTTTGCTTCCTTCTTTTTCTTCTTTCCCTCTTCCTTAAGATACTGGCACAATTGCTGCATCAATTCTAAAAAGCGTTCCATCTCCGGTGCTTTTGCATCCGCCTGCTGCATCTTCTTTTTCAATGCCAACAGGGCTTCGGCTTCTTCAAAGGCTTCCGGTATGTCCGCATTCTCGGCTTTGGCATGAAACTTCGTACGGATTGTGGCAATCTCTGCATCTAATTTTCTTTTCCGTTCTCCTAATTCATTGGCAATCTTTTCATATTTTTCTGTGTGGAATAATTTTCGGAAAATCACTTTTTTCTCATCGGATTTTGCCCGGAGCAGTTCCATAAATTCTCCCTGGGCAATCATTGCCACCTGCATAAACTGCCCCTTGTTCAGCCCGACAATATCAATGATTTTCTGATTCGTTTCCTTTTGCGAATAAACGATTTCATCCGGCATGATTAAGGTAACGGATTCGCTTTCTTCTTTTTCACCGCTTCCCCGCTTCAATGGGCGGACATGTCTTGGCACACGGCGCACTGTATAGACACCGCTTTCTTCTGTTCCTTCACAGAATTTCAATTCCACATAAGGCTCTGCGCCTGCTGTAGCGAACTGACTCTGCAGCTCTGTTCCACTTTTTTTATTAGCTGTAGAACTGGCTTCTCCATATAACGCAAAGGCTATGGCATCAAAAATAGTAGACTTGCCGGAACCGGTATCTCCGGTAATCAGAAATAAATTCTGGGATGGTTTTCGAAAATCAATTTTCGTCCGGTCTCCATAGGACCCAAATGCCTGCATTTCCAAGGTTAATGGTCTCATAACTCACTCTCCTCCTCTACTTTATTGATGACTTCCTTAAGAATTTCTCTCTCTTCCTCGTTCATCTCTCCAATAAACTCACAGCATAATGAAAAGGCATCAAGCTCTGCCTCATGCCGGAATTTTTCCATTTCATAATTGGCTTTGTGCAGCGTTTCTCTTCGGATTTCCAGCAAATTGGGAAATGCATGACGCAGCCGGTCCTGCATGTCAAAGACATTGACATCCACCTTATCGGTAAGAATCACAGTTACAAAATTATCGGATGGCTGCTTTAATACTTCTTCTAATTCCCCTTCCACAATACGCACCTGACGCAGTGGTTTTAACGGAATTACTCCGGTGGAAAGCCTGCCCTTTTCTTCCAGTTCCACCATAATAATGCCTTTTTTCTGTCCCGCTTCACTGACGGAGCAGGCAAGAGGTGTTCCACAGTAACGATAACACTCTTTTCCCACGGTCATAGGCTTATGAATATGTCCCAATGCCGCATAGTCAAACCGCTCCAACACATCCGCAGACACTTCATCAATATTTCCCACGGTGCGGATTTCGGAATCCATCCGCTCGACATCCTCCGCCGCTTTTCCTGCCGGCAGATAGAACTGGTGGCTCACCAGCACATTCCGCTCTGCTTCATTTACATTTTCTCTTTCCAGAAGCTTATGCAAAGTTGCATCATAAGAAAGATTGTTATCATTTTCATCCGTTCCCACAATCTGCTTTACCATAGACGGCTTCACAAAGGGCAGAAGATAAAAATTCACTTTCCCATACTTATCCGTCAGCGTCACTTTCTCAATGTATTCCTCTTTCGTCTCAGGCGGCTTTCCTATCATATATAAATGCTGTCTTGATAAAATGCTTCGAAAACAGTTCACTCTTGGTGCGCTGTCATGGTTTCCGCTAATCATCATAATGACAGCCTCCGGCACCATCTCCGTCAGTTCATTGATGAAACGGTCAAATACCTCTACTGCCTCTGCCGCCGGCACTGCTTTATCATAAATATCTCCTGCAATCAAAATGGCATCCGGTTTTTCTTCTCTGGCCCGCTCTACAATCTGATGCAGGATATATTCCTGGTCTTCCCTTAAATCATGATTCATTAATTTCAATCCGATGTGAAGGTCGGATAAGTGAAATATCTTCATAGCCCATGTGCTCCTTTTCTATACAAGATTATCCTACAAAGTAAGATTATATTTTTCTCTTACTTTGTATTATAGCTTGTCTGTGGTGCTGCCGCAACGGACTTCTGTAGAATTATATGGCAGCATTTTTAAGCAGGAGGCTAATTCTTTAGGGGGAAAATCTTTCAACTTCCTTCACTTTATAAAAATTTCGCAGTTTTTTTATTGATTTTATGACTTATTTATGTATAATAATTATGATGACGTAACTAGGATTTATAGTTTCTCAGTCAAGATATCATAAAAACCTGCTTTTTGCGGGCGATTATCATATTACTATATTTAAAGGAAAGAGGTAAAAACAAAATGGCAGAAATCAATTTAAGCAAGTATGGCATTACTGGAACAACAGAAATTGTCTACAACCCATCCTACGAAACATTATTCGCAGAAGAGACCAAGCCAGAACTGGAAGGCTATGAAAAAGGTCAGGAAAGTGAACTTGGCGCAGTCAATGTTATGACTGGTATCTATACAGGTCGTTCCCCTAAAGACAAATTCATCGTTATGGACGAGAACTCCAAAGACACTGTATGGTGGACATCTGATGAATACAAGAACGACAACCATCCAGCATCTGAGGAAGCATGGAGTGCTGTAAAAGACATCGCTATCAAAGAACTTTCTAACAAAAAACTTTATGTAGTAGATGCTTTCTGTGGTGCTAACAAAGATACCCGTATGGCTATCCGTTTCATCGTAGAAGTAGCTTGGCAGGCACATTTCGTAACAAATATGTTCATCCAGCCTACTGAAGAAGAATTAAAGAACTTTGAGCCGGACTTCATCGTTTACAATGCTTCTAAAGCAAAAGTTGAAAACTACAAAGAATTAGGATTAAACTCTGAGACAGCAGTAATGTTCAACATTACAAGCCGTGAGCAGGTTATCGTTAATACATGGTACGGCGGAGAAATGAAAAAAGGTATGTTCTCTATGATGAACTACTATCTGCCATTAAAGGGCATCGCTTCCATGCACTGCTCTGCTAACACAGATATGAACGGTGAAAACACCGCTATCTTCTTCGGACTTTCCGGAACAGGTAAGACAACCCTTTCAACCGATCCTAAGCGTCTCTTAATCGGTGATGACGAGCATGGTTGGGATGACAACGGCGTATTCAACTTCGAGGGTGGATGCTACGCTAAGGTTATCGACCTTGACAAAGATTCCGAGCCGGATATCTACAATGCGATCAGACGTGACGCTCTTCTTGAGAACGTAACATTAGATGCTAACGGAAAAATCGATTTTGCTGATAAGAGCGTAACAGAAAACACCCGTGTATCTTACCCAATCAACCATATTGAGAACATTGTCCGCCCGATCTCTTCTGCTCCAGCAGCTAAGAATGTCATCTTCCTTTCCGCAGATGCATTCGGAGTACTGCCTCCAGTATCTATCTTAACTCCAGAGCAGACTCAGTACTACTTCCTGTCTGGATTTACAGCAAAACTTGCTGGTACAGAGCGTGGAATCACAGAGCCTACACCTACTTTCTCAGCATGTTTCGGACAGGCTTTCTTAGAGCTGCATCCTACAAAATACGCTGCAGAGCTTGTTAAGAAAATGGAAAAGAGCGGAGCTAAGGCTTACCTCGTAAATACAGGATGGAACGGAACCGGAAAACGTATCTCCATCAAAGATACCCGTGGTATCATCGATGCTATCTTAAGCGGAGCTATCTTAACCGCTCCTACAAAACAGATTCCATTCTTCAACTTTGAAGTTCCTACAGAGCTTCCAGGTGTTGATTCAGGCATCTTAGATCCTCGTGATACTTACGCAGATGCTTCTGAATGGGAGACAAAAGCATTAGATCTTGCTGACAGATTCATCAAGAACTTTGCTAAATACGAAGGAAATGAAGCTGGTAAAGCTCTTGTTTCTGCAGGTCCTCAGAAATAATTTTCCTGATAAGGAAATCAATAGAAACGGAAAACCGGATGTGATTCCACATCCGGTTTTCTTTATCTGTTTCTTATTTTGCTGCCAGATCCTTTACTACTTCACCTGCGATAATCAGTCCGGCGACAGATGGCACAAATGCCACACTGCCTGGAATATCACGCCGCTCCGTACATTTATGGGCTGCTCCCGGCGGACAGATACAGTTGGTTCTACAGCTGATTGCCATGTCTTCGACTGGTCTGGTTGGCTGCTCTTCGGAATAAACTACCTTAAGCTTCTTTACGCCACGTTTCTTTAACTCACGGCGCATTACTTTTGCCAGTGGGCATACCTTTGTCTTATAAATATCTGCCACACGGAACTGACTGGCATCTAACTTATTTCCGGCTCCCATACTGCTGATAATCGGCACATTCATCTCCTGTGCCTTCATAACCAGTGAAATCTTCGCTGTTACCGTATCTACTGCATCTACGATATAATCATACTCTTCAAAAGGAAATTCATCCGCATTTTCCGGCAGGAAAAAGCATTTATGCACTTCTACCCTGGCATCCGGATTAATCTCTAAAATACGGTCTTTCATGACGTCTGTTTTATATTTTCCAACGGTCTTTCTGGTTGCAATAATCTGACGGTTGAGATTCGTCAGGCATACCTTGTCATCATCAATCAGATCAAAAGCTCCAACTCCGCTTCTTACCAGTGCTTCGCAGACATATCCACCTACTCCGCCAATTCCAAATACTGCAACCTTTGCATTCTTTAATTTTTCCATTGCTTCTTTTCCAAGCAATAGTTCGGTTCTTGAAAACTGTGTCAGCATCTTCTATCTCCTCTTCTTTGACTACGCTACATTTTACCGCGTCCTTATGTTCTTTGCAACAGAAAAATGCTGCACTCCCATTTCTGAAAGTACAGCATTTCTATTTTTCATTTCATGACTTTTCTATTTCCGATATATCCCTTTTCACTTATTTCATACGGCGTCCTGCGTTTAATCTGCCATATGCTCCCGCAGCCACTCCTGCCGCAGCAATCAGTACAAGAAGATACAGGAATATCTGATTGTCGTCTCCGGTTTTAACCTGTGTGCTGCTATCAGACTTTGTTGCTGCCGGTGTCTGTACCGAAGATGCGCCTGGCAATGTTGTAACAACATTACTTCCGGCGGTTAATGTCGTTCCATTATTATTTTCATTTGGCGTGCTTCCACCTGGTGTATTTTCCAGATTATTTCCGCCGCCCGGGTTTGACGGGTTTAAGCTGTCGGAAGAAGGAAGTCCTTTTTCTACTACAATCTGTGTTGCAGAAGACGCATAATAATTGCGTGTTTCCTGATAACGTACCAGATAAGTTCCATCGGCAAGTCCGGTCAATTCATTTTCTGTAATTGCAGTATAGGTGGTTCCATCAATACTATATTCCATCTCCGTATTCACACCACGAATCTTTCCATCATTTTTGCCATCAATGGTTTCTGCCACTGCGGTAAGTCCTGTTGGTGCTCCACGATGTGCTTTGGTAATGCTGAAGTATTTTGTTACACTGTCTAAAAAGCGGGAACCACTGATAATTGCTGTAGCTGTATCACCCACCTCAATATTATCAACATAAGTAACCGTAAAATCCCTTCCTTCCGTTAACGTCATTCCATCATACGTTACGGTTACAGCCGGCTCTTTTCCTGTGCCATCATAGACAAAGGCAGCCGGGTTTAAAGTAATGTCCGCTTCTGCCAGCTTCTTATTACGAAGCACCAGATTTTGGGCACGATTTCCGGATTCATCCAGTACTGTAATATCAGTATCAACAAAAACTGAATATCCGAAAGGAATTAATTTACCTAATGCCTGTTCCATTGCTGGTACATTTTTATATTTTGCCAGACCACTTATCATGTTTTCTACTGTAATTACAGAATCGTCATCCGGTGCTATTGTAATCATTTCTACAAAGAATGAGCAAGGGGATGCCTGTGAACCTACATGAAGTCTACTGCTCTTTAATTCCAGGCCACCATTTGCAGTCCAACTTATCTCATGGATATCCGCTTCCACATTTTCTAATGTACATTTATCAGAAAGACTAGTATTTGCATCATTGAGCATTCTCAGGTTAAGCTTTCCATTGGAAACGCTTAAGTGATTCATGATATTGAATGCATCTAATGTTAAACTCTTCCCATTTAAATCAAGATTTACAGCCTTATATACAGAGGATAAATCAATTGTTTCACTGCTGTTCTTATAATCAACTAATAATTTTACAGTATTGTCTGCATTGGCATTATGGAATGCATCGGACAGGCTGTTATAATTTGTTACATTTCCGCTGGCATCTACAATAGCAGCCACCGGCTCCTGGTCATCACAAACAACACATTTTCCATTGATACGCTTTGGATGCGTACATCCGCTGGCAGTATATACGGTTCCATCTACGATGGCTCCTTTCTTTGTGCCGTCTACAAGCTGGATTACACCTGTTGCAGGAATCCCGTTCACCATGGAAGTTAATGCTGTTCCTTCCGTATTTCTCTTTAACGTAACCGTTCCACCTGCATTCAGGCTGACTGCATTCAAAGTTGAAATCACATATGTGCTGCTTTCCTGTTCTATTGTAATATTCCCATCGGTACTCTCAATACTTCCACCGGCTCCGCCCCAGGTAAGTGATGAATCTGTTGTTCCATTCTGTTTCAGTGTTACATCATTCTTTGCCTTTATATCAAGTTCTGCCATAAACATCGGTACCGGTGCATTAGTTGAAATGCTTACTGCTCCTGCCAATGCCTGAATCGTCAGCTTACCATCTTGCATGACAGGGTTTGCGGTCTGTTCTATTGTAACATCCCCATTGGTTGAAGTTAAGCTCACCTGTGGATTACTCTTGCTTGTTATTCCCTTCGCTGATTTTAAAGAAATATCTCCTGCAGCTTCAATCGTAAGATTACTGTCAGTCAACACCCCTGTGCTGGTATTTTCCAGTTCCACCTTTCCACCGGTATTTTTCAGGGTAACATTTTCTGCATGGAAAATTGGATAATAATCAGATGCAGAACTTAATGCAAGGTCTCCTTCTGTCTGTGTCAGGTTCAGTGTGGATACTCCACTGTCAATCATACCACATGGTGCGGTTATCGTAACTTTCTTTCCACTTAAATCAACCACTCCACTGCTCAAAGCAATTGGCTCTGAAGACGTTGATGCAGTTTCCAGTGTAATATCACCGGTTGTATCTATCTCAAATCTGCTGCCACCGTTTATTACATTACTATTACTTGTCACCTTAAAATTTCCGGTAAAATCCTTTGTGACAACGGCAGCACCGGTTCCGGCTAACAGAAATGCAGGAGAAGTTCCTTCTACAGTAAAATTTCCTGCTCCGGAAATTGTTAAGTTTCCGCCTGTTACTGTCACCGGATTCGGTCCGGAAGTAGCAATCTCCATATCATTATATACAGTCATGGTTGCCGTATCTTTATCAAAATAAATATAACCACCACTTTCCGGTTCTTCCCCTACTTTATCGACGCCACGAATCGTTGCAGATGGTCCCGGTGTAGAAGGAGGATCCACCGCCTTCACATACCAGCCCGTCTCTAATGTTGTAATTCCTATTTGAACGGATGCCGGCGTATCCTCTGCCTTTACCAATAGTCCGGCAGCATCTCCCATAAATAAGCCTGTCATCATAGCCAATGCCATCAAAAATGCCAGACATCGTTTTTTTCGTTTCTTTCCCATATTTCCTCTCCTTTTTTTATTTCTATTTCTTTTGTTCACACAGTTTCTATCTTAAGAAAACGCTTAAAATTTTGCAACCAATTCTTCCAAATTGTGATTTTATCTTCCTGATTGTCGATAAAAAATGATTTTTATTTTCTTTCAATATGTTATACTTGTTTCGTATCCGGTGTTTTTTACTTTTTATATACAGGAGAATAATTATGCTGATTTACTTATGCGAAGATTCTGAAAGCGATGCCTTACGGCTGAAACATCATCTGAATACATATGCCACGAAACATCATTGTAATATGGAGATTCTACTTTTTTCTTCGGGCGAAGAGATGATTCAATATTATAAAGAAGAAAAGCGTTATCCGGCTCTGCTGTTTTTAGATATCTATATGAATAACCAGGACGGTGTGGAAACAGCACGTATTCTTCGCTCACTGGGCTATGCGGGTGGCATTATTTTCACCACTTCTTCTACGGAACATGCCATGGCAAGCTATGAGGTAAATGCTCTTTACTATCTGCAAAAGCCTTACTCACACACAGATTTTCTCAATGCCATGAGCCGCTGCGATACGCTTTTAGAGGAATCCAATGAAGTATTTACCTTTTCTGTCCGTAGGAAGGAATATTCTCTTCCTTACTCAGATATTCTCTTTTTTGAAACCGGGCAGCACAATGTCCTGCTGCACGCTATATCAGAGACTTTTACGATTCCCGGAAACCTGACACAGCTTACCGAAGACTTTGCCTCTGTTGCCTGTTTTCTTCCGGTTGGCCGCAGCTATCTGGTAAACTTAAATCATGTCACCGGAATTCTGCAGCACGACCTTATTATGGAAGACCACTCCATTGTGCAGATTCCTTTCCGTAAACGTGACGAGGTAAGCAAGGCCGTTAATAGCTGGTTTGCAAAGCTCGAAAAAGAGCCAACTCATCCCGACTTATCCTAGGACCAGATATTTCCCATGTTTCCAATGTACTCCTATTGCGAAAATGTTACAGACTTGTTACAATTCATTTGTACTTAGCTAAGACATATTCAGAAAAATAAGGAGGACGAAACTATGTGTTTTAATTTCAATAGCTGTTCCGAGTTATTTAACACAATCTGCAAATTATTCAGACTCGGATGTTAATATGTTTTATGCGATTTGCATAACCTAAAAAAAGCTGCCGATGGGCAGCTTTTTTCTGGGTAAAGATATTGTCTTTTTGATTGACAGTTTCTTTCTTATATGTTAGTTTTCTACTAGAACCATTATTGGTTCTTTTTCTTTACATATTATGTGCATATCATTTTAAGTAGTTCTTTTAATCTTCTTATTTCAGATTATTCCATGCATTTTTATTATCTTTTTTGTTTTAGTTTATTCCACTCTTGACACACGTATTAACACGTATTAATATAATATTGATCAAAGGAGAATTGCGTATATGCCAATGACTTCCAGAGAAATGGTAAACTACCTTAAGAAACATGGTTTTATCATAACCAGCCAGAGCGGTTCTCACATAAAATTATTTCATCCTATCACGAATAGAACCGTCATTGTTCCTTATCATAACAAAGACTTGAAGAAAGGATTAGAACAGGCAATTTTAAAAGAAGCCGGTCTACGATAATCCAATTTCTATCGAAAGGAGGTTCTTATGAACAAATTATTTTATCCTTCCATTTTTCATATTGCAGAAGAAGGTGGATTTTGGGTTACTTTTCCAGATTTACCGGAATGTATGACCCAGGGAGATGATATGCAAAATGCTTATGAAATGGCTGTTGATGCCTTAGGTCTTGCCCTGATAAGCCGTAAGCAGGAACATCAGGAGATTCCGGTTCCTTCCCAGCCAAAAGATATTACAGTTTCCGAAAATGAATACTGCATTATCATCGAGTTCGATATGCTTGCTTATCAAAAACGCAATAACTCAAAAGCAGTAAAAAAGACCCTCACTATTCCGGAATGGTTAAATGAAGAGGCTATCTCGCTCAATATTAATTTTTCACAGGTACTGCAGGATGCCCTTATCCAAAAAATTGGAGCAAAGCTGTAAATACATCGCATAAAGCAATTTTATAATCTCTATATTCTATTTTTGAGAATTTTGTGATATACTACTTGTAAAAAGCAGTTTTACTACCGTCGTAAAGCCTCTGGGGGTTTGGTAGTGAACCTGCTTTTTTAACATTTTTTCAAAAATATTGCTAATAAAGCATGTTGTTTTATCTAACATATGATATAATACTTTTTAGAAGATACAGTATCAAGGTGCGTTTCGGACGTAAGAGGAAGGATGTTATCATCATTACTCGTTTGAGAAGTATCTTCTTTTTTATATTTATTCTCTACTATAACAACCAGCAAATCTTTGCCTCTTCTACTCTTAACTCCCATTTTTACTCGATATTTATTTTACCTCATTTGCACCTACTTGTACCTATTACCTACAGAACCTGCCACTGGCAGCTTCTTACGGATGCCTGCAACCAAAAAGGCTGTAACCCTTGATTTATCAAGGATTACAGCCTTTTTTCCTGTTAAGCTGGCAACGGGAATCGGACCCGTGACCTCCGCACTACCAATGCGACGCTCTACCGACTGAGCCATGCCAGCAATTCTGTCGGAACTAATCCCGACTTGTAATACTATACTATAGAGAGCTATGATTGTCAATACTTTTCTACAGCATAATGTCAGATTTTTCTTTGCTATGCTCAATCTTCATATTTAACTTCCGGAACGGAATTGCAATTACAAGTCCAATCAGAAGTGAGATTATAATATAGATGCCCAAGATGCCGAGGCATTTCCAATAAGTCATTCCATACATACCACCGATGGTCTCCCGCAGGGCATCCATTCCATAAGGGAATGGGAAGAAACGGTAAATCCGCTGGTAGATTGCCGGCAATACTTCGATTGGGAAGGAACCGCCTGCTCCTGCTACCTGGACAACCATAATGACTACCGCCAAAGCCTCTCCGACATTTTCAAAAGCTACCGTTAATGCGTACATAAATAATGTAAATACAAAGCTGCAGCATGCGCAGGCAAGCCAGAATAAGAACGGGTTATGGCATTGTATCTTAATATAAAATAAATCTCCCAATGCGGTAATCAATGCCTGCACCTGTCCAATCAGGAAGAATGTAATATATCTTCCAAAGAATTTCTGGTAAGGTTTTGCATCCGGTATTTCCTCATCCGGAAGTACCTTTACATGAATGATTGCCACCAGAATCAACGCACCTACCCACAATGCCAATACCGTATAGAACGGTGACATTGCCGAACCATAATTGGAAATCGGATAAATCTCTTTCGTCTCCATATTGACCGGAGAAGATAAGAAATCTCCTAACAAAGTCGGATCGGTCTCTAAAATTTTCATCAAAGCCTGATACTGGTCACTGATTTCCAGAGCACTGAGACTTGTAATCACACTGTCAAGTCCGGTCTTCATTTCCTGTGCTGCTGCCAGTGAATCACTTAAGCTTTCATTTCCCTTATCGAGGGTTTCACTATAAGCATCCAACACTTCCGATACTTCATCAAAATCTCCATCGACACCATTTAAAATTGCCTGTGTCTGATTCAGCGACCCCTGCATGGACTGAATGGTTGTCTCCAGCTGACCTTTTACCGAATAGTCAAACGTATCTTTTAAAGCTTTTATTTCGGTCTTACAGGAAGTTATTTCGGTAGATATTTCAGTGTTTAAAGTATCCTTTGCAGTATTTAAATCTGTGACATTATTCTGGACACTGTTTAAATCTGCTTCAATTTTATCTAACTGTGCTTCGATTTCTGCAATCTGACCGGAAACACTTTCATCATCCTTCCAGTCTGCCACACTGTTTTCAAATAACTGACGGATCAGCGGCATCATATTAATTGCGCTCTGCAGTCCGCCGGAAGATAAATCACCATAGTTATCCAACTGATCTAAGGCATTCTGTATCAGCGTATTGATATTGTCAAGGCTGTCGGCTGCTGTATTAAGATTTGCTGAAATAACCTCAGCCAAAGCACTGGCATTAAGGCTGCCGGAATTCAATGCTCCCTGCATGGTATTTACCGTATTCGAACCATCATCTACCATCGTATCCAGATTCGGCAGCATAACCTGTGTCGTATCAATCAGGCTGGATGCCGAATTGGTAATGCTGACAAAAGAATTCAGCAATGCAATATAGCTGTCCAAATCTCCGCTTAAATCATTAAGCTGTGTCAGGAAAAGATTCATCATAGAGCCGGAATCCATTCCATTTTCTACCATGACATCATTTACCTTTAACATGACTTCTGCCAGAGTGCTGACAAAGGTTGCATTAACCTGCTCCTGTACTGCCGTTTTTGCCTTGGATGTAATCTTTGGTGCAATGGCATTTTTCTTCTCATTTTCATAATAAATAATCTGCGGATTCTGTACTTCTCCGTTAAGGAAGCTTATCATTTTCTCGGAGAAATCCTCCGGAATAATCAGTGCCGCATAATATTCACTGCTGTATACACCATCCGTTGCTTCATCCATGGTATCGGTAAACTGCCAGCCCATAGTCTGATTAGCTTTCAGGGCATCAATGACGCTGTCTCCGATATTTAAAGACAGACCTCCCATGTCTATTCCCGCATCTGCAGAATATACTGCTATCTTAAGATTCGACGTGGATTCCGGTCCATATGGATCCCAGTTGGACAATATATTAAACCATGCGTACAGTGATGGAATAATGGAAAGGCCTATTACAATAACTACTGCTACCACATTGGTGCTGACTCTCTTAAAATCCCGGTAAAAGATTCTAAAAATATTTTTCATGTGTTATCCCTCTGCTACTCCTTTGTGCTATCCGTTAAAAGTTCCTGCTCTGCCGTCTGAAGTACGGTACGAATCCGTTCTTCTACCTGGGCAATTCCATCGCCAATCAGTGCATCTCTCTCCTGCTGCTCCCGGTTAGAAATCTCATTTAATTTTTCCTGTAATTTATAGTCCGAATATTCTACAAAAATTAAATATCCTGCCAGAATAAACAGCGATACAATCCACAGAATCAAAAATACAATTTTTGAGCTTTCTGTCCAGAATAACAATGCCAGGAAAATCAGTGGAATAATGATAAGGCACCGCAATCCGATGCGGATACGTTTCTGATTCTTCTTATGTATCTCCTGCTCATAGCCTAAAAGCATGTCATAAAGCTTTTCATAATCTTCTTTCTTTTCCATCCGCTCTTCACCTGCTCTCTTACATCATCTTCGTATCTTTCATTCGTTTTTCCACAAAATGATTGATACCCATAAATGGTACGCGAATCAGCAGTCCGATCAACAATGCCGCTACTGCGAAAATCAACAGCTCTGCCAGATTCTTCTCATAGACTCCGCCATACATGCCGCCAATAGTTTCACGCATGGCATTAATTGCATATGGGAATGGGAAGAAAATATATACCCGCCGATAAAATTCCGGCAATATCTCAATCGGATAAGTTCCACCGGAACCTGCAATCTGGATAACGACCATTACAACCACCAGTGCTTTTCCGATGTCTCCAAAGGAAAGTGTCAGCGCATAGATTAATAGGGTAAAAGTAAAACTCGTCAACGATGACGCAAACCAGAACAGTACCGGATTCTTCACCTGACAATGCAGCAGATAAATATTACCCAGCACAATAATCAATGCCTGTATCTGTCCCATCACAAAGAAAATGAGATATCTTCCAAAGAAAAGCTGATAACGCTTCGGATTCGTCAGATCCTTCTCAGAAGCCTTCACCTTAATCAGGGAAACCAGTACGATACCGCCTACCCAGAGTGCCAATGTCGTATAAAATGGTGCTACCGCAGAACCATAATTTTTAATCTCATAAACCTGCTTTGTCTCCACTTTTACCGGCTGTGCAAAGAATTTACCATAGGATTCCGGATCTCCGCCCAAAAGCTCCATGATAATCTGCATCTGTTCATCTTCCGATGCTTCATTCAGCTTGCTGATTGCTTTTTCTATCTTTGTATCACAGGTCTGCAGCAATGTCTGAATCTGTGTAAAGCTTTCATCTGTAGCATCTACCATATCCAAGGTTCCATCGAAAATGGTTCCCATGTCACCTAATGTATTATTCAGATTATTCAAAAGATTGGTTACATTGACCAGTATCTGGGATGCCGTATCCAATATTCCGGATACTCCAGGCACCAGATTATTGGTGTATACATTCTTCATATTTTCAATGGTCTTGCTGCAGGTAGACAATGCTGTATTCATTCCGCCTGTCACAGTATCTACCGTATCTTTTACTGCATCTGATGCATTGTCCGGCATCAGTGCCTCTAAAAGCTTCTGCATTTCTTCTGCATCCTGCTTTAAACCTTCAATCTGTGACATCACATCATCCATATCCGTTTTCTGCTCATCCGTAAAGCTCTCATCTGTCTTGAGTCCGCTGATTGCTCCATAAAGCGACTGCAACTGGTCATTTAAAGTCTTAATATCATCCGTTGTTGTCTCAATACTTTCAGTTGTCTTCTTGGCAGAGTCTCCCAGCCCGGCATTGGTAATATCCGTTGAAATCTTATTCAAAGAATTCTCAATATCTGTTAAGGTTGTCTCCACATTCTTGGAAAAATCTGAAAGTGTAGTATCCGTACTGTCTAATTGTGTCTTTGTTCCATTCAGGGAATTTACAGCTGAATCAATCTTATCTTCCACCTTTGACACACTAGAATTGGCTTCATCAATCCCTGCGCTTAACTCTTCATTTCCGGACAGGAAGCTGTCTATCATGGCATCATAGTCCTTTAAATTCTGGCTGAGCTGCTCTAATTTCTGGCGGAATCCATCCACACCGCCATCTTCACTTATTTTCTCAGAAAGATTATCCATCTGGGCAAACATGGCACTTGCCGCTGTCTCAAGAAATGTCTCATTGATACTGGACTTTAATGTGCTCACTGCAGTATCGGTAATTTTCGTTGCAATGGCATTTTTCTTCTCATTCTCATAATATGTAATGGTCGGATTCTCCAGTCCTTCAGAAAAGATGCTGAACATGCTCTCGGAAAAGCGGTCACCAATAACTACTGCCGCATAATATTTTCCACTTTCTACTCCGCTGATTGCTTCATCAGAGCTGTCTACAAACTGCCAGCCTATGGACTTATTCTCCTTCAACTGCTCAATCACCTGAACACCCATGTTGACGGTTGTGCCATCCTCTAATTTCATTCCTTCATCTTCAGATGCCACTGCAATATAGATATTTCCGGTGTTGGCATAAGGATCCTCGTTGGAATAAATATTAAACCATGCATACAAAGATGGAATAAAACACAATCCGATTGCAATGACCAGTGCGAAAAAATTCCTGCAAAGTCCTCTTACGTCCTTACGAAAAATGTGAATGATATTTTTCATGCTGTTACTTCCCTTTCAACTTCTTCTTTAAACGCTGCAACGCATTATCCACAGCCTTCGGCTCTTTTCCCATAGCTTCTGCAATCTGCTCATAGCGAAAGCCCTGCAGATAATACGACAACACTTCCTGTTCCATTTTGCTTAAAGTTTCATTTACTTTCCGCTTGAAATCTTCCCGGTCTTCCTGACTGATAAATAAATTCTCCGGATTCGCCTCATCTATAGTCTCTAACACATCCGCCAGATTCCTGCCTTCCGAATCCTCACTATCTGCATAAAGTGGTACATACGAATTGAGCGGTGCATGCTTTTTCCGATTGGAAGCCTCCACCGCTGTATACATCTGCCTTGCAATACAAAGGTCTGCGAAATGAAAAAAGCTGCTGTCTTTATCCGGCTGATAATCCCGGACAGCTTTAAACAGACCAATCATTCCCTCCTGAATCAAATCGTCCGTCTCACCACCAATAAGATAAAGTGCTTTTGCTTTTTTCTTAACCAGACTCTTGTATTTGTCCATCAGATAATCTGTAATTTCTTTTTCACCACTACGAAGTGCTGCAATTAATTCCTCATCACTCATGTTCTGATAAGATTGCATCTCTCTCTCCTGTTAACTTAATCTCTGTCTTACAATTTCATAAGCTAAAACACCTGTTGCTACCGATGCATTTAAGGAGTCAATATCTCCTTTCATTGGAATCGATGCCACAAAGTCACAGTTTTCTTTTACTAATTTGCTGACACCTTCTCCTTCATTTCCGATAACCAGTCCGATAGAACCTTTTAAATCCAGATCATACATGGTTGTGCCACCCATATCTGCACAGACAAACCACATGCCCTGCTCCTTTAATTCCCGGATGGTATTGGTAAGATTGGTTACCTTTGCTACCGGTGTATAATAAATGGCTCCTGCGGATGCCTTTGCTACGGTAGCGGTCAGTCCCACTGCACGGCGCTTTGGAATAATGACACCATGGGCACCTGCCAGATTGGCAGTACGGATAATTGCACCCAAATTGTGCGGGTCTTCAATATTATCCAGCAAAATGACAAATGGTGCTTCATTTTTCCTTCTGGCATTTTCTAAAATATCTTCTACCGTTGCATAGGAAAATGCTGCTGCCATGGCAATGACACCCTGATGCTTCTTCGTCTCTGACAACTGCTCTAAACGCTCTTTTGCCACAAACTGTACCAGTGTGTCATGTTTTTTCGCTTCTCTTAAAATAGTCTGAATGGGACCGTCTTTACAGCCATCTAATACAAACAGCTTGTCTATGGTTTTTCCGGAACGAAATGCTTCTAAAACTGCATTTCTTCCTTCTATCTTCGTGCTTTCTGCCTGTGTGTTTTCCATCTGCATTTCTTCCATTCTACTTTCCTCCTGCCAGATCATTCTTTCCGGTCTTCACATTATAGTGTCTGATTGCTTCTTTCGCCAGTTCCAAAATCCGCTCAAACTGATCCGTCAGATATAAATAGCCCATCAATGCTTCAAAGCCGGTGGCACGGCGATAATCTGACATAGTTGCGTTTTTTGCCATGGTCGGAGACTTGGCATTTCTGCCTCTGCGGTAAATTTCCGTTTCGTCTTCCGTAAGCATCGGAGTCAGTGTCTCCATCATCGTTGCCTGCGCATGTGCTTTCACCAGATGGCTGGTGGTCTGATGCAGACGGGATGCCTTGGTATTGCCTTTTCCAACTACAATGCTTCTTATGACAAGGTCATAAATGCCATCTCCTATGTAGGCAAGTGCCAAAGGGGAGTAGGTTGCTACATCCACCTTTGGCAGGTCAAAATATTCTTTGATATGGGAATCTATGCCTTTTTCCATTTTACACCCTCTCTGGTATCCTCTAAGACAATTCCTTTTTCCAAAAGTTCATTACGAATTGCGTCTGCTTTGGCAAAATCTTTTTCTTTCTTTGCAGCCTTACGCTCTTCGATTTTTTCTAATACATATGCTTCTAAATCTGCATCGATCTCATCGGCAGGATTTGCTACTTCTCCCGCTGCTAAATCAAGAGATAATACATAATCAAAATCTTTTACCAGTGCAAGCTTGGTTGCATCGGTCATATCGGCTTTCAATACTTCATATACTACAGTCAGTGCCATGGAAGTATTTAAATCATCCTCTAATGCCTGCAGGAATTTCTCTTTGTATGCATCAAATTTATCCTGCTCTACTTCTGTAGACGCATCCAGTTTTGCAATGGTCTTACGAAGCTTTACATAGGAATTTTCCATATTATCCATTACTTCATAAGAGAATTCCAATGGCTTTCTGTAATGGGACTGCAGACAGAACATACGATATACCAGCGGCAGATAACCTTTTTCTTCCAATAAGGAAACGGTCAGGAAATCTCCCTTGGATTTACTCATTTTTCCTGATTTATCATTCAGATGATGCACATGGAACCAGTAATTACACCATTTGTGTCCAAGATATGCTTCACTCTGTGCAATCTCATTGGTATGATGTGGGAAAATATTATCCACACCACCACAGTGAATATCCATATATTCGCCTAAATGCTTCATGCTGATGCAGGAGCACTCGATATGCCAGCCCGGATAACCAACGCCCCATGGACTATCCCATTTCAGTTCCTGGTTATCGAATTTGGACTTGGTAAACCACAATACAAAATCACTCTTGTTGCGCTTATTTTCATCCTCAGATACGTCATCACGGACACCTACCATCAGCTCTTTTTCGCTCTGGCTGGAGAATACATAATAATCATCTAATTTTGATGTATCAAAATATACATTTTCTCCGGCAATATATGCATAGCCTTTCTCTAAAAGTACCTCTATCATATGAATAAATTCCGGGATACAATTGGTTGCCGGCTCTACCACATCCGGACGTTTGATATTTAATTTGGAGCAATCGGAAAAGAATGCATCTGTATAATACTTTGCAATCTCCATAACGGTCTTGTGCTCACGCTTTGCGCCCTTTAACATTTTATCCTCACCGGTATCTGCATCACTGGAAAGATGTCCTACGTCTGTTATGTTCATGACACGCTTTACATCATAACCTGCGTAGCGAAGTGTTTTCTCTAATACATCTTCCATAATATAGCTGCGCAGATTTCCGATATGTGCAAAATGATATACGGTTGGTCCGCAGGTATACATTTTCACTTTGCCATCTTCGTTTGGCACAAAGGTCTCTACTTTTCTTGTAAGGGTATTAAAAATCTTTACGTTGTTCTCCATGTTATCCTCCATCGTTCCTGGAATTACTTATTTAATTCTTTTCTACTTCCTGCTTTAATGCTTTTATCTCTTTTTCCATATCAATGATACGGTTGCATAATTCTGAATTTTCCCGCTGCAATACATTGATGTCTTCCTGTACCGGGTCCGGCAGATTGCACTGATCCATATCGCTGCGTGGAATTTTTACATTGTTACGTTTTACGATTCGTCCCGGAACACCTACTACGGTACAATTTGGCGGCACCTCTTCAATTACCACACTTCCGGCACCGATTTTCGAATTCTCACCTACCGTAAAGGAACCGATGATTTTTGCTCCGGCACTTACCATTACATTATCCTCTAAGGTCGGATGACGCTTTCCGGTCTCCTTACCGGTTCCGCCCAAAGTTACACCCTGATATAAGGTTACATTATCTCCGATAATTGATGTCTCTCCGATGATAACGCCGGTACCATGGTCGATAAAGAATCCTTTTCCAATTACTGCGCCCGGATGTATCTCAATTCCGGTTTTTCTTGCTGCTTTCTGTGAAATATATCTTGCCCGGAAGAAATGTCCCTTCAGGTAATGCTTATGTGCACGCCTATAACTAAGCATAACACGAAATGACGGATAAAGCAAAACCTCCATTGGAGATTTTAATGCCGGATCACGCTCCTTGATAATCTCAAATTCCTCTTTTAATTCTTTTATAAAACCCATGATTACAGCCTCCTGTTCACTGTATAGATTCTTTCCTTTATGCATGCAAGCCTGCAATTTTTCTCGCGGAGCGATTTTTTACTTTACAGAAAAGCAATTTCCTATAAAGTAAAAAATCGTCTCTATATAAATATAGAGACGAAGTTATTCCGCGGTTCCACTCTAAGTAAAGCATTGCTGCTTTCCCTCAATACACGTAACATGTGCTATTCGTTCCTGGCTACTTGCTTTCACCGGGACTGCTTCCGGATGCACTTCATATACTTTGGAATCAAGACTGCTTTCAGCCGATGACAGTTTCTCTCTTTTATTCACGCATGTATACTACTCTTTCCGTTCACTGCATTTATCAATTCATTTCTGAATCATTTTTAAATTCTTTTTACGCTACTAGTTTATGCACGAATTGCCATTTTGTCAATAGAAAAGTTATTTTCCGCATCCCGGGCAGCCTGCACAATTTCGTTCACTGCCTCCCACTGCTATGCTGTTTTCATAGATACTTGAAATAGCACAGATTGCCTGGGAGCTGATTCCATCTTCGCTTCCGGTAAAGCCAAGCCCTTCCTCTGTGGTTGCCTTTACATTTACCTGACTGACGTCTATCTTCAATGCCTGTGCAATATTTTCTTCCATCTTCTCAATGTGTGGACGCATCTTTGGCTTCTGGGCAATAATCGTAGCATCGATATTATCAATGACATAATTCTCTTTCTCTAAAAGCTGTCCCACTTCTTCCAATAATTTTATACTGGAAATCCCCTCATATGCCGGGTCTGTATCCGGAAAATGCTTTCCGATATCTCCTAAAGCCGCTGCCCCCAGCAACGCATCCATGATGGCATGTAACAATACATCTGCATCCGAATGTCCCAGCAAGCCAAGACTGTGCGGTATCTCAACGCCTCCGATTATCAATTTTCTTCCTTCTACCAATTTATGAACATCATATCCCATTCCTACTCGCATGTGATTACCTGCTTTCTTTTTTTCTTTTCAACTTTCCGGCTCTCTGCTTCCGCCCTATCTCAGTCCAGCTCCGCAGTGCATGCAGGAAGCTGTCATGCACCTTCCCGCTCTCGGGCTTTCGCCCTATCAAAAACAAGGAAAATCCAGTTTTTTCTGCAAGCAGCCAATCTGGATTTTTCTTGTTTTTGGCACTGCTCAATGCTTACGGACATTATACCACACTGGAGGTATTTTCTGATAGCTGTTTATAGATTTCTTTTTTCATATTATTTTCTGTTTTGCATCATACTATAGTTTCAGGAGGTATTTTTATGAATTCTAAAAAACTTTTTATCTGGGGTTTCCTCTTTGTGTCTGTGATTGGATCCCTATTACATTTCGTCTATGAATGGTCCGGTAACAATTCCATCGTACGGCTTTTTGCACCATGGAATGAATCCACCTGGGAGCACATGAAGCTTCTTTTCTTTCCAATGCTGGTTCTTGTGCTTTTTCTCTTTTTCAAACTGCCGGAACAAAGTCCGATTCCAGTAGCACTCTCCATTGGGACGCTGGTTGGGTTGGCATTGATTCCAATTCTCTTCTACACATACACCGGTGTGCTGGGCTTCTCTGTCATGGCGATTGATATTGCAATTTTCTACATCAGTGTTCTGGGTGTCTTTCTTACCGGATGGTTTCTGAAAGATAACCGCAAACTTGCCAACCGCAGTGGACTGCTACTTACCTGCCTTGTAATTCTTGCAATTCTGTTTTTTATCTTTAGTTACTATCCGCCTGAGATTGGACTTTTTCAGGAGCCATAAGCTATTTTTAAATAGGGAAACAGGTCGGTAAGGGATTTACAAGAAATTCTCACCTGTAGTTCTTTCCTGATGCCAGATTTTTTCTTAACTACTCGCAAAAAAAGAATCTTGCATCAGCAAGATTCTTTTTCAGTAGCGGAAGGGAGATTTGAACTCTCGACACCACGGGTATGAACCGTGTGCTCTAGCCAACTGAGCTATTCCGCCATAAAAATGGGACCTATAGGGCTCGAACCTATGACCCTCTGCTTGTAAGGCAGATGCTCTCCCAGCTGAGCTAAGATCCCATATTCCTGCGGGTTACTCATCTGCAACCCGCTTTGCTAGTATACTATATAGGAATAGTGAAGTCAAGCACTTTTTCAAAAATATTTTTGAAACCAAAATATTTTTGAAATATTTAAAATTTTTGAAAATATTTCAAGATTCAAAATTACTCCAATAATTCTGTCAAGCTGCCGGATACCTGCCTTATGAGATACCTTTGCAAATCATATATTTCCCCGTACTCCCTACTCCTTCGCAATAAACAAAACACCCAGTGTTCCCGGTCCACAATGGCTGGATACTACACCACCGGCTCTTGTTTCTAAAATTTCACGAAAGACATGAAGGTCATTAAGGTACGCACGTACTTTATCTACAATTTCCGGTGCACTGCCGGAGTGGGTGATAAATACACGTTCCGGGCGGGCATTCTTAAGTGCTTCTTCCATATCCTTTACATAAGAAAGTACAACCTTTTCCATATTGCCACGGTATTTCTTTCCCGGTCCCATTTTACCATCCTCAACACCAATCCGCGGATGAAGCTTTAATGCACCTCCGGCTAAGGCAGCCAGTCCACTGCATCTGCCACCACGATAAAGATAGGTTAAGGTGTCTACCACAAAGCTTGCCCGAACCAGAGGCTTTAATTCTTCGATACGGGCGGTAATCTCTGCCGCGCTCTTTCCCTGCTGTGCCATTTCGGCTGCTTCTATGACAAGAAGTCCGATACCGGTAGAAAGGTTTGCAGAATCAATTACTGTAACCAGATTTTCTGCCTCCAGTTCTTCCGCTGCAAGACGCATCACATTCATGGAAGAAGACATCCCGGATGCAATGGCAAAACAGATAACCTCCTGACCTTTTTCTACATAAGGCTTTAACAATTCTACTGCCTGCTCTGCAGATGGTGCTGAAGTCTTTGGAGTGGTCTTGTGTTCATCCGACCAGTCAAAAATCTCCTGCGGAGTAATATTTACTCCATCCAGATATTCTTCGTCACCTAATAAAATGTGAAGCGGAAGAATGGTAATATCATAACGTTTTACCAGTTCTTCAGATAAATCACAGGTACTGTCTGAAATTATCTTTACCATATCAAAAACCTCCCAAAATAAAAATTTACATTTCTTCCAGCAGACGCTCTACCAGTTTTACACAATCAGCTGCATCCGGGGAATAGCCATCTGCACCGATTTCATCTGCAAAGCTCTGTGTAATTGCTGCGCCGCCTACGATAATCTTGCTGTTGCAGCTGCGCTCTTTTGCCAGTTCTACCACATCCTTCATACGCATCATAGTAGTGGTCATCAGGGCAGAAAGTCCGATAATCTGGGCATTTTCTTTTAACGCTGTATCCACAATAATATCCGCTGCCACATCCTTGCCAAGGTCTAAAACACGATAACCATAGTTACGGAGCATCAGTGCTACCAGATTCTTACCGATATCGTGTATGTCACCTTCTACGGTTGCAATAATAATGGTTGCCTTTGGCTCTGCGTCCTTATCTTTGGAAATCATTGGCTCCAAGTATTCAATGGCATGCTGCATGGTCTGCGCACTGGAAATCAGCTGCGGCAGGAAATAAATCTGCTTGTCAAAAAGGACACCTACTTCATTAATGGCAGGAATCAACTGTCCATTAATAATCGCTCCCGGTTCTTCTCCTGCTGCCAAAGCTTTATCTACTTCTTTTAAAATATTGCCCTTATTTCCCTTTAATACACAATCAAATACCGGATTTGCCGGCTCTAAAGTGCCTGCCGAAGCTGCGTTATCGGTTGCCGGAGCTTCCTTCTGTGCCCGATGGTTCATCCGATTGATATAGCGGATATCGGAACCTTCTTTATGTAAAAGCATATCCGAAGCCACTGCCGCATTCATTAATAAATCCTGGGATGGATTTGCAATTGCCATCGTAAGTCCTTTTGCAATTGCCATGGTAAGAAATGCACTGTTTACATAAATACGTTCCGGCAGACCGAAGGAAATATTGGAAAGTCCACAGGCTGTGGCAAGGCCCAATTCATCCTTACAATACTGGATGGTATCAAAACATTCCAATGCTGCCAGCGGATTTGCACCTACCGTTGCTACCAGTCCGTCCACGATAATATCTTCTTTATGAAGACCGATTTTTAAGGCGGCATCTAAAATGGTACGGACAATCTGCCGCTTCTCTTCTGCGTCTTTTGGAAGTCCCTCGTCAGAAAGCGGAAGCAAAATAAACATTGCTCCATATTTCTTTGCAATCGGAAGCAATTTTTCGAATTTCTCTTTTTCTAAGGAAATAGAGTTAATCAAAGCTCGTCCCGGATAAATACGAAGTGCTGCTTCAATAATATCCACATGGGATGAATCGATACAAAGCGGACAATCCACTGTATAAGTAACCTCATGAATGGTATTTAACATCATCTGTTTCTCATCAATTCCATTCATACCCATATTGACATCCAGAATGGCTGCACCATTTTCTTCCTGCGCCCGTGCCATATCACGAACCATATTAAGGCTGCCTTCCCGAAGCTCTGCCTGCAATTTCTTCTTTCCGGTCGGATTAATCCGCTCACCAATTACCATAAATGGTCCGTCCAAATCAATTTCTACCGTCTTACGCTCAGAAGTAAGCACTCTTCGTCTTGGTGCTTCCGCATGATGGATTCCCATTGGTTTGACTTTATCTGCCAATGCTTTGATATGTGCCGGGGTCGTTCCACAGCATCCACCAATAATCGAAACGCCTTCTTCGACTAATTTTGCACCAACTTCCGCAAATTCTTCCGGTGTGGTCTTGTATACCGTTACGCCATCCTCTAATTCCGGTAATCCGGCATTTGGCTTTGCCAAAACAGGAACATAGGCATATTCTACGGTCTGGCGAATCGGCTCTAACATTTCCTCTGGTCCTGTGGAGCAGTTCATTCCCACTGCATCAGCACCCAGGCTCTGCAACGTAACTACCGCAGTTACCGGATCTGTTCCATACAAGCTTCTGCCATCCTCGTTATAAGTCATACTTGCCATAATCGGCAAATCACAGGTTTCACGGATTGCCAGCACAGCGGCTCTTGTTTCCTGCAGACTCATCATGGTCTCAATGATAAATAAGTCTACTCCCGCATCTGCCACAACTTTGACCTGTTCTTTATAAATATCTACCAGTTCTTCAAACTGCAATTCACCCATCGGATAAAGCTGCTGACCGGTCATGGTAATATCACCGGCTACCAGCGCTTTTCCGCCTGCTGCCTCTTTGGAAATGGCAACTAATTGCTGGTTCATCTCTACCAGCTTATCTGCCAGTCCATATTCTTCTAATTTAATGCGGTTTGCAGTAAAGGTCGGTGCCAAAAGAATCTGTGTTCCAGCCTCCACATAAGCCCGCTGCAAATCTATCATGGTCTGTGGATGCTCTAAAATCCACTGCTCCGGGCAGACTCCTACCGGCATTCCTGCATTCTGAAGATTGCTTCCGGTTGCACCATCTAAGATAACCGGTCCATTTTTTACTAATTCCTTAAATTCCTCTCTTGTCATCTGCGTTCTTCCTCCTGTCGGATTGCCTCAATAATTCTCGCAATTAAGCCCGTCCGGTTAAATGGTGTCATAAAATAAAATCCGTCTGCAATATCATATAATTTTGCTGCGATTTCAACAGATAATTCAATTGCCACTTCTTCTGCCTCTTCTCTTATCATATCTTCCCGATACCGGTTTACAATTTCATCGGAAACATGGATGCCCGGCATCTCATTTTTCACAAACATTGCATTCTTATAGCTTACCAGCGGCATAATACCGCACATGATTTTGGTGTCAATGTGTTCTTTGATATAAGTCAGTCTTTCCACATCTTCCTCGGTATATACCGGCTGTGTCAGGAAATAACCGCATCCTGCTTCCGCTTTACGCTTCATCCGTTCAATAATCGCATCCGGATTGGCGCCATGATAATTCAGTGCACCACCATAATAAACCGGCTCCTGTGCAAAAACTTCTAAATTCATTTCCTTAACATACTGCATCAGTTTAATGGAATTGAAATCAAAAACAGAAGTCACTCTTTCGCGGTCTGCCCTTGAAACCGGGTCTCCGGTCACAATCAGGAAATGGCGGACATCATTCATATGCATGCCTAAAAGACCTGCACGCAACGCAATCACATTGCGGTCACGGCAGCTGATATGCGGCATTACTGCCACACCGGTCTTCTGCTGGATTTTCACTGCCAGCTGTCCGGCATCCATTCTCGCCCGCGCCATTGGGGAATCGGAAAGGGTAATCAGATCCACATTACATTTTCTTAAATCTTCTGCTCCTTTCATAACCTTGGATGCATCCTCGGAAAATGGCGGGTCCAATTCTACAATATAAGCCTTCTCCCCACGGGAAAGCTTCTCTTCAAAAATAGATGGAGTTCTTGTAACCTCCTGTGTTACTACATTTTCAATTTTCTTTGCTGCCTTCGGCAGATCCTGTAACTCGCCAGAAAGCAAAGCAATATATTCCGGTGTGGTTCCACAGCAGCCACCTAAAATATCTGTGCCAAGGGCTGCAATATCCTTCATTTTTTCTGCATAATAAGATGCATTATTGGAATAAATTGTCTTTCCCCGCAAAGTATATGGGTACCCTGCATTTGGAAGTGCTGATACGAATTTGTCACTGGAGAACTTCAGGTTCTTCATAAACTGATACATATGGGTACTGTCCAGTTCACAGTTAAATCCATAGGCATCCACATTTTCCATCTCGGAAGCTTCTACTGCCACACGCTGCATGGAAAGACCTGAGCGGGTGTATCCACTCTTGTCAAATGCAAACTGCACCAGAATAAATGCGTCTGATTTTTCTTTGATATATGCCGTTACCGGCTCAATATAGGTAAAGTCACTCTGTGTCTCAAATACAAAACAGTCTGCGCCACAGGAAAGGAAGGTGTCACAAATTTCTTTGTACTCCTGTAACACATTGTCATAGTCCTGATGGTCAAGATCATAAATCGGTCCTAAATCTGCTCCGATAAATACCGGAATATCCTTTCCATTTTCTGCCTGAAATGCGGTTACTGCTTCCTTTGCAATCTCATAGCCCGCCCGGACTGTCTCTTTTACTTCCTGCATATCTGCAAGAAACATGGTATTTGCTGCAAATGTATTGGTACGGATCAGCCTTGCTCCCGCACGCAGATATTCTAAATGAATCTCCTTAATCTGCTCTGGATTCTTGAGATTCTCCTTTTCTGCAATCACGGTATCTTCGCTGTATTTTTCCTCATAATAAGTGCCCATGGCACCATCGGTTATCAGTCTTTGTTCTTTGATATATTCTTTTATATTCATAGTATACTCCAGTTTATCTTACATTTGAATTCCTACTAATTATATATGTAAGCTCCTTTTCCTGCAACTTAAAAATATAAATTTAATCCGGTGAGTTGCTTTTTTCATTTTCTGTGCTACACTGTTATTCATTGACAATGATATTTTCAAATACAAAGGAGTACACTTGATGAATTCAGTAAAGCTAATTGCCTTAGACATCGATGGCACCCTCTATAATAAAGACGGTGTCATTACCTCTTACAATAAAGAAATGATTCGAAAAGCCGTAGAAAACGGGATTACCGTTATTATCTCCACCGGCCGGCCTTATATCGGTCTTCCTGTGGATGAAATGAAGGAGCTTGGCATCCAATATGCCATTACTGCCAACGGTTCTGCAGTATACCGCGTCCCGGAAAAGGAACTGCTCTTAGATGAAAGCATGGATACCGATTTAAGTGTCCGGCTGTTACGCAAGCTCTATACGCAGTCTCTTCATATCGATGCCTTTATCAATGGTGACGGCTATACCCAGTTTTCCACCAGCGAGCTTACCAACCTATTAGATATTCCGGATTCCTTAAAAAAATATATCCAGACCACCCGGAAGACGATTACTAACTTAGCTGCTTATATCGAAGAACATAAACTTTGTGTTTCAAAACTGACTTTAAACTTTGCACCGGATGCAGATGGAAGCTATACCACAAGAGAAAAAACAAAAGAAATCTTAGACACCTTCCCGGAAGTCACTTATGTGTCCGGCGGTTTTCATAACTTAGAAGTTACCAGATGCGGCATTGCCAAATCCAAGGGTCTTAAATTCCTCTGTGATTACCTTCATATTTCCATGGAGGATACTATGGCGGTAGGCGACAGTGAAAATGACCTCGATATCGTCAAGGCTGCCGGCATTGGCGTTGCCATGGAAAATGCACAACAACTTTTAAAAGATTCGGCTGATTTCATTTCCCTTTCTAATGAAGAAGATGGTGTTGCATACGCAATCGAGCGGTTCTGCTTTTAACAGAACCGCTCAGTTTTAAACTAGAATCCCATTCTTACTTTATATTTATGTCTTAGTGAATTCATTGTATAGTCATTATAATCTACTTTCTTATCATTTTGAAGTCTGCCTAATACAATACCCGGATCACGATTTATTTTATCAGCAAATTTCTTAATAGATTGTAAATCAAATTCTCCCTGTCTTACAAACTCCTGATAATATTCTTTTGGAATCAAGCTGTCCTCCGCAAAGTGATTAGCTGCCTCTTCCTGCACACCCGTTTCTTTCTCAAATGAAATTCCATAATCACCATTCATAATATGTCCGATTTCATGAAATAGTGTAAACCAGAAAGAATCTGCATTAAGTCTCCTGTCATTTACCATCAGCATAATATTATTCCCAATTTTTTTGGTTGCCCCATTGGTTCTGGAACCCGCGATATTTGGCATAATCACAAATATTACTCCTGCCTCTAAAAAAGCCTTTCGTATGAGTGGATAAAACTCTGTATGATTCTGGGTAAGTGTTAAAGCATAGGAAACTTTTTCTTCAAATTTCTTTTTATTAAATTTTGATGCTTGTGTCCGTAAAGCTATATTTGTCGCTATCTGAACCATTGCATTTGCTTTCACCGTACTTGCCTCAGTCAAATTCTCCATTGCACTTCTGAAACTAACAGCCATATCTTTTCTTTTTAATACCGTAAGCGTTGCAACATTAAGGAACTTCCTTACTTCTTCAATCTGTTTATCTTTTTGTCTTGGCAAATCCGGCAAGCCATAATTCTCACGAAAAAATTTATAATCCAAATTATCAAAGACTTTCCGTTCTTCTGCAAGTTCCTCATCTGATTTAAATTCAGCTATCAATGTATCATATGCATTTTGAAGATTCAACCAATAAGTGACACTTGTTCCAATCATTCTGGATAATTTCATAGCAATATCTATAGAAAGACTCTGTTCCCCTCTGATTAAAAGGCTTAAGTTCTTCGGTGTTGTATCCAGTCTCTTGGCAAAATCTTCCTGGGTCAGACCACTTTCATCAACGATTTCTTTAATATAATATCCCGGGTGAAATGCAATTGTATCATTATACTCCATATAGTTACTCATAATGTTTGCTCACCTCCACAATTTTTATAATCTTTACACTAACTGCTATTTCATCAATATTACATGGTATATACGGTTGTTTATCCATGTTTAATGGTTGTAATATAATTCTCCATGGTTCTCGGATTGATTTTACATCAATTGCAAAATATCCTTCTAAATCTTTTCCATTTTTATTCTTCAATGCATGAAATCGAAAGGTTGGTTGGACAATAATATCTTTTATATTCTCCGCTCCCCTAAACGCATTTATTCTAGCTAATAAACTTCTGGCAAGTACTGCATCTCCACCAAATAACTTTTTGGCTTCCTTTTCACTTTTACATTGCAATTTGACTTTCTCCGTTGCAAATTCTAACTCCAATTACTCCCCTCCTTATCTATGAGATTACCCATTGGGTAATTTCATTATATGTGGTATAGAGAAATTAGTCAATGGAAATATTTACAATATTAAGATAGCAATTTACTCTGGCTATTATCTATCTCAAAAATAATATTTAGTAAAAGGGACTATGAAGTCAATTGATTCCATAGTCCCTTCTAAGTTTAGTCCTTTTCATAATCATATACTTCTAAACTACAGTTTGAAATATTATAATTTTTACTTACTGATAATCTAATTGTTGCAGATTCACCCGGTTCCAATCCTTCTGAACCAACTGCATAAGTCCAATCTGTATCAAGTATTGTTCCTGATGAATTTTTAAATTTCCCCTTTACTTCAATAAATGTATAAGTTCTTCTACCATTATTTGTTATAGTTGCATTACATATAGTATATGAACTATTATTACTCACTTTTATATCCGAAAAAGTCAATACCTCTTCTGCTTTTTCTGGTCTATAACTACTATAATCTGCTGTTGATGGTAAATGGGTATAACAATATTTTTTCCCTTTCGCAATCTTATTATAACATCCTTTTTTACTGCAAGTATGTATTACACAATACTCTCCCTTGAATTCGCTTGGCAACATACATAACCCTGCTTTGCATTTAAATAACAAAGCATAAAATATCATAACTATTATGATAATTCCCAATAATACAAACTTTTTATTCTTTAACTTCAAAAATTTGTGTGGTATCTGTTCCCCTGCTGCAATTTCAATTCTTTTTCCGCAATATTTACAAAATGTAGCTGAATTACTGAGTTTCTTTTTACAATTTGGGCATTTCATTATTCCAACCCCATTTTCTTTTTTATTTTTTCAACATCAATATCTACCTTTTCCCAAGTATCACTATCACCACCAGATAATACATACAATGCCAAATTTGCTTTTGCCTCTAGTTCCTTCATATAATTATAATCATCCTCATCAGGTTCATCTGCATAATCCATAATGTATTCGCCATCCCTAAAAACAGCTTCATCTGTTGTCAATGCACCATATCCATTTGTTCCACCATACTCAAATATTGTATAAGTATAATCCATATTACCATCATCATCATAATGTTTAAGAATAAAAAATTCATCATACAGTTTAAATGAATCTGGATTTTTCAACATCCCCTGTAATTCAACGGCATTTTGATATGCCAATTGTTCATCTTCATTTAAACCAGTTTTTATAATATTTAAAATAACCCCAACAATAATTGCTATTACTGCAATAATCGCAACTACAATACCTATCTTTTTTACTTTTTTCAACTTTTGTTGTTTTAGTTCTTTCTCATCTTCATCTAATGGACAACCACAATAAGGACATTCTATTGCGTCAATTTCAACCTCCTTACCACATTCACTGCAAAATTTCTTTGGAACCACCTCTTCCTCCAATATTTTCCCACAATGAATGCATTTTTTTGACTTATCAGAAATTTCTTTTCCACATTCAGGACATGTAATCATTGCCATAACTAATTCCTCCTTCTCCATAATCATTGTACTTTGCACTTTATACTGTGATTTTTCTCTCATAGTACCATTGCCAATCATTTATACTACTTTATCATATTTTATCCTACTTTTCAATAATTAGTAGTATGTAGTGGTATATTATGCATAAGGTAGGTGATTGAATGAAACCGTTAAAAAGCAAAGTAAGTATTACCCTTGATGAGGATGTTATTGAAAGAATCAAACAACTGGCAGAAGAGGACGATCGTTCATTCAGTCAGTATATAAATATGATACTAAAGGAACATTTGAATAATATAGAAAAAACTTCCGATAAATAATACAATATCACAAGAGACCATTACTTACCTATAAGTAATGGTCTCTTTTTACACTGCCAAAGGTCTTTATTATATTAAATTTATTACGGTCACACATGCCTAGCCTTAATCTATTTGTCTCATATCTACTATATTTTTGTATTTTGCAAAGCTATCTTTAGTTCTTCAAATCTCTCATCTATAAATATTCCCCTTACAATTTCTATTAAATTATATATGTCTTTTTGACTATCTTTTTATATCTTCTTAAATGTCCGCAAA